>Ga0315315_10003238_pt1 | contig 14957 bp, 18 predicted proteins | sample M140m3416metaG_FD_203699 | JGI IMG/M metagenome (GOLD analysis project Ga0315315, IMG submission 203699) | Ammonia-oxidizing marine archaeal communities from Monterey Bay, California, United States - M1 40m 3416 | ecosystem: Environmental > Aquatic > Marine > Intertidal zone | place: USA...
TTCTTTAGTCTTGTCAAAAAAGACATCGCCGTTGGCAACTTTTTCTGCACCGTAGTGGTTATTGAATTCAGAAACAACCGTTTTGTAACCAACTACGATATTGTCCAAATCAACTTTAGGAATGTTAGCGTAGATACGATCAGAAGCTGCCTTGTCACGCATGGCATCCATTGTAGAAGCACCAGCCTTGTCAGTCTTGGGAGAGGAAGCAGAACCTTCATCACCCTCGCCACCTTCGGGATTTCCTACATCGGAATCATCGACATCATCATTACGTTCAGCATCATCGCCAGCACCATTACCAGAAATGCCATCATCAGAATTTGTATCATCTAATTCTTCACCTTCACCAGTTCCGGCATCAGTACCGGCTTCAGTACCAGAGTCGTCGGCAGCACTATCGTCAGCATCGCCACCAGAAGTTCCATTTCCATCAGAAGTCTCCTCTTCGTTTTCATCACCAATTCCACTACCATCAGCCTCACCATTATCATGGTTATCCGTCTCAGGTGCGTTTTCTTCCATCCACTTGTAAAGTTCTTCAGCGAGGTCAAGAACCTCATCTTCAGTCTTTACAGCAGCAACACGATCAACCCAAACCTTTTCTTCATCAGAAAAACGGATTGTATCATCACCCGACTTGAAAAAGACGTTGATGCGATCAATCAAATTGAAAGTGTTAATATCTTCATTTTTCGTACCAAAGAAATCTTTGGCAACCAGATCATTATATCCACGTTTCATGACACCGATAGCGCCAGGATATTTGGACTTCACAAAACCTTCGATACGAGCATCTTCAATAATGTTGACAACACCGTGGTTCAACTTACGAACCGAGGATTTCTCAAGCATATCAAGAGGAGTCCACAGAGCGTGGCCAATTTCGTGACAAACCATAAGATCGTAAATATCTTTGGTCATTTCCTCATCTTTCCAGATAGGAAGACCTAACTCACGACTCTTCGAATTGAAGTATGCAGTATCCATCTGTTTGTGGACAACATTAATGTCCTCATTCGAAAGGAGTTTTGCAAGAGTGCTTTTGTTTTTCATCATGTTTATAGAATACTACACATCCCTCCCAGATGCAAGCACATAACGGCTATTTAAGCCAGATTTTTAGGATTTATTTAAAAGTGTGACATTTTTGCAACACTACTATCACGCAGATTTCACCCTGTCAAGCTTTTTGTTTTGCTTCTGGATACGTTTCTCAGCCATATTTAGTTTCAACTTAGAAACATGGTGACGAAAATCCTTGCCTTGCATGTGATCCATCTCATGTTGAAAAACTCTCGACTCAAGACCATATAACTGAAATTGTTCTTTTGTTCCTGATTCGTTCTCAAATTCTGCAATGATAGCAGATGGTCTATTAATTTTCAACCAGAGGCCAGGATATGACAGGCAACCCTCATCCATCAACACCTTTTCCTTGGAATACTCCAAAACGTGAGGATTGAAAACCGCCATAGTCTCTCTTTTACTAAAATTTTTGTACATAACAAATGCACGTTCTTTGATACCCACCTGATTCGCAGATAGTCCAATACCAAAATACTCTTGCATAGTCTCAATAAGATCATGGGCTAATTCTTCTCTATTCAGATCAGACGAACAATGATCAACGGGAACTCTTAGTGTCCAATGGTCTGGTTCAATTAATTTATATGTTGACATTATGTTCTCCCATGAAATTTTGTTTCTGATTCGTTATTATAAAAAAGATACCATGCACAATTATCTTTTCCTGTCATGTTACCAAACCACTTGATTCGGCCTACACTGACAATCTTTGCACAGTTTTTTATATATGGTGCAGACTGTTTAGTATGAGCCCAATCTGCATCAAACAATAACCATGTAGGACGTAGTTTTGTAAAGTGTTCAATCATAGGATGAAGCAGTTGCCTGTCCCAAGGTGGATTTGTGATAATATATCCAGACTCAAATACTTCGTTTTCACCCAATTCGCTATAATCATTTTTTGCAATTCCTTGAAGCTGTGGTTCAATATCACTTGCCCACATACAAGTTCCACCAAAATATTCTAGATGACGGCACAGTTGACCGTCACCAGCACAGGGTTCTGCAAATGCAAATCCTTGTGGTAAATGTTCTATAAGAGGTTCTACTGCAACAAATGGTGTAGGATAAAAGTCTCTTGGTTTTCTTTCAAAGTCAGATCGTTTTCCCATTATTCTACCACATGACTAAAGTTCTTGATCTTCTCAAATCGAATGGTACTTCTAAACTTATCTGCAAGAGCATCCTGTTTATGACTAATCACAAATACGTTCTCATTGCCCAATGTATTGAGAATCTTTAGGAACTCATCTGTACCTGTACCATCAAGAGAGCTGTCGAATATCTCATCCAAAATAAGAAGATTAGTATTAGTACTGTTCTTCATCTTTGCAATGGCTCTCCATGTAAACAACAGAGCCAGATCAATACGCATCTTCTCACCTTCACTAAACGAAGCATAGGTAAACTCATCACGGTATCTAGACTTTATAGTTTCGTTGAAATTCTCATCAAGTGTGAAGTTTACGTAGAATTCCATAGAATTAAGATACGTGTTGATCAACTTATTCATAATAGGCAGATACTTCTTGATCACCTTGGTCTTGATACCAGTGTCTTGAAGCATATTTCGTGCAGCCTCTGAATATGTCAACTCTTCTTTTAGTTTGGTTTTCTCTTTGTCAAAGAAGGAAAAATCTTTTTTGAGTTTCTTGAGTTTGTTTTCTTCTTCCTTGGTAACAGTTCCAGACTGCAACGCTTCAATCTCGCTAGCGAGAGTAGCATTAAACTTTTCTAACTCTCTAATAGAACTGCTGCTCTGTGCGGCCTTCACTTCGTTTGCACGAATCTTTTCCATTATACCTGATATCTCTGTCTGTCGATTCTTAGACTTGACCAATACATCCTGTAACTCATCTAATGCTTTAGTAAACTTGTCTACCTCTTTCTGCTTCGAGCTAATCATCTCTTCAGCATTGAGTAGTGGTTGTTCGCATGTCGGACAATCTTCATTCTCTTCGAAGAAATGCAACATCTTTGAATTTGTATTTTTCTTTTCAACCAAAGTAGAACGAATATCTTTCATTTTACTATACTGTTCTTTTACTTTGTCAGTATCAGTAATTTCATTTAGATATTTTTCATTCGACACTTTCAGTATTTTGTTTTCAGCCTCTTGTTTAAAAACTTCTTCTTCATTACCAGCAATTAGATGGGTTTTTTCTGTGATTAATTTTTTCTTGTTCTTCTTCGTGTCCTCGATATACTTTTCTTGCATTGTAATTTTTTCATCTGCAAGTTCATGTTGATATTCGTTTTCTCGTAGATCAGATGTAATAGTTTTGATCCTCTCACGCATCAATAGATTCATGATAGAGAAAATCTGAATGTCTAGAATCTCATTCACCACTTCTCGGCGGTGACGAGCTTTGAGTTGCATAAATGGCACAAACGTAGAACTACCTAGAATAACAACCTGTGTAAAACTGCGATAGTTCAACTTCAAGATTTGTTGTTCTAGATATTTCTGATAGTCTCTGACGTTTGCATCCTGATTGTACATCTTTCCGTTAATATAGATTTCAAACACATTAGGTTTGATACCACGGCGAACCTTGATCTCTTTCGTACCAATTTGAAATTCTAATTCTACCATAGCAGAAGAGTTATTAACAGTATTTGTCAATTGACCTTTACTGATATTACGGAACGGCTTACCGAACAAACCAAAACATAGTGCATCAAGAATGGTTGACTTACCAGCTCCATTCTCTCCTATGATTAGTGTTGTTGGATTTCGGTCTAACTGTATCTCTGTAAAGTTATTACCAGTTGATAGAAAGTTCTTCCATCTCACATACTTAAAAATAATCAAACTTCAATATCCTGTGCTTCTGTGTAGAGTGATCGCATGGTGCCTTTTAGCCGTTCTTTGTCTAGCGTCACATCTAGTTCTTCTATGTAATTTTCCAACAGGGTCATAGTATCCTCTGTCTTTTCGATGATCTCATCAGACACATTCTCTGGATCAAGTTCTGAAAAGTCTTCAACAATTTTTACCTCAAAAGCATCAGCCTTCAAAAGTTTATCTACAAATTGATCAAACCCATATAGGTCTTTCTTATTTACAACAATCAACTTCACATACTTATCTCTGTACTTGGACATGTCTTCTTTGCTGTAATCATTGACTGTATCATCGTAGTAAATCTTTTCAAAGATTGTGTGTGGATTTACGATACGTTCTAGTTCTCTACTCTCTGTATCAAAAATGTGAAACCCTTTAGGGTCTTGATAATCATTCCAGTAGATTTCATATGGTGTGCCCAAATAATATATTTGACCATCATCTGATTTATGATGAAAGTGACCACTGAACACAGTATCGAAACGTCTGAACAATTCTTTTTCGTAAGAACCCTGAGCCATATGTCCTTTGTGCATTTCGAAGCCATTAATCTCTAGATGACCCATAGCAATATCAGCCGGCGATCTTCCCAACGCAGCCATAGATGCTTCGTAGTTTCCAGCATTTATCCAAGGAATGAACTGTACGGGAATACCATCAAAGTCTACAACTTCTGGATCAGTATAAATCTTGTGTCTATCTCTACCGACTAGTTCTTCCATAGAATTTACTTCATTGGTGTTTTTATAGTAAGTATCGTGATTCCCAATAATAATATGTAGATCAATACCAAGTTCACCAAATCGTTTAATAAATCTATTTCGAAAGTCATTAGCTATTTTGTAACTGATAAATTTACGTCTATCAACAACATCTCCCATGTGGACACAAGTTTTGATTCCACGTTCTTCCAATGTTGGAAAGAAAACATTCTCATAGAATTTGTAAAAGTGTTCATTAAAGTTTTGATTATCGTTTCGAGCACCAAAATGTGTATCTGTAATAATCGCAATCTTCAACGCTCAGTTCCCTTAACAGCTACTTTGTCGATATCCTCTTCCATAAAATTTTCTAAACCTTTTTTGTTTGTACTCTCGGTCTTCTTTGGTTTATAGATATCTTCATCTGGTAACATAATTGTAGGATCAAAACCTGTAACTTGATATACAGTATCATCACCATCCATCGTAACAAAAGAAGAATAGTTAGCCTTTTCTATGATTTTGTTTTTAACATGTCCTTGTTTTTTTTCTTTTTGAATACGTCTGATGAAGGCGTAGTAGATGATCTGCGTGAAATATGCGAAAGGGTTCTTTGACTTCTCTGGATTGAAGTTCTTAACGTATTGTAAACAGTTTTCGATGCCATCTGAAATCATCTCATCTCTATATGTGTAATTAATAAAATTGGGCCGGTAAGATAGGTGTGTTGCAATCTTTAGAAAACACTCACCAATATAGTTAGTAACAGGGACTTGCTCTCCCTTTTTATCACAATCTGCATGCCATTCGATCATTGCTTGCAGAAATTTTTTGTTGTCAACATAATGGATACTTTTTTGTTTAGCCATTTGAACTCCTCGACTTAGAATAGATTTAATATACTACAACATACCGTATATATCAAGTCCCTTTTAAAAGCTTTTAAATATTAAAAGGAGCATTGACAATACCTCCAAACCTCTATACACTCAACTATGTTGAGGGGTTAGAGTATAGCTATAGCTTAATGAATAAGTTTACTGGGAGACTCTTCTTCTTCTAAGAGTTCATCATAAATATCATCTTCATTTATTTCATCTGACCAATCAGAGTATTCTTCGTCCTCTTCTCTCATTAACTTTCTGACAACGTATTCATAGTATCTAGACAAGCCGGGTGACGGCTCTATTGTCATAACGACACTACGCACTGGGAGATCGAAAACTCTTTCCTCTGTGTAAGATTGTATCCACGTACTTAGGTTTAAGGATTCAAGTATTCCTTTTTTTGTCACTTTCGGCATAACTTGCAGTTTGAGTGGCCAAAGTATTTTATAATTCTTAGAATCATCGCTCTCGACCATACAGATAATATCCTCGCCATTAACCAACTTTATAAGTTTATATTCAGTTGTTTCGTTCATTTGAGTTTTACCTTACTTATTTCGTAGTCGAATTGTTCTTCGTTATAGATATTTAGACGTTCCGTAAAGTGCCTTAACGTGTAGTTATCTTTTCCTAGATCATCTGCGATATCAAAAATTAAAACGGAATCTTTACTCTCACTTGTGCGGAGCCCCCGGCCGATGGATTGGAGTACTCGAATTTTGGATTTACTTGGACTTGCGAGCACGATGTTGTGAATGTTCCTAATATTAATACCAGTAGAAAAAGTGCCATAGGATGCAATAGTAATAGAATTGGTGTGCGTTTCAACCAATCCACGAATCTCTTCCCTATGCTCTGTACTCGTTCCTCCGTATACGAAAAACGCACTATCTTTTCCTATTCTGTCATATATTATTTTGCCGTGTTTTTCTACAAGCTGAAACAAACATAAAGTATTCCCGTTAAGATGGCGTAATAGATTGCACACGAAATCCATTCTTTTCTCGTCGGCAACAATATAATCCAATTCTTCAGCATATGAAAACTTCTCCCTAATATTTAGATGTTTTAATATTATACATTTAATCTTCAGCTGAGCTAAAGATTTTTTGTCCATCAGTTCTTTGGTGGACACAACTTTTTCAGCCTTACCAAACAAACCTTCTAATACTAATCGGTGTGTTAATGTACCATCTAAAGTTCCCGTAAAACCAAATCTGTATTTGGTGTTATGCATTTTTGTCATAATACCTGTTAAAGATTTTGCCTTAAACATGTGAGCCTCATCACCGATTACAACTCCAAACTGTTCGAAATAACTTTTTGGCATTTTATATAAAGACTGCCACGTAGATATCACAACATCTTTAGATACCTTACGATCATGACCTTGATATATTTTTTGACAATATGTGCCGGGACTCCACCCATAATCTTCGAAATCCGAATACATCTGTTCTACTAGTGAAGTGGTGGGTACGAGTATTAGTGTTCGTTCACCAGCCATCTGATAATATCGAACTAGAGAGTATATTACCAGTGACTTACCGCTAGCAGTAGGGCTAACAATAAGAGCCCTATTTCTGGATAGGGCCAATTGAACAGCTTCCAGCTGATAGTCTCTAATTTTGAGCGATTTACCTCTGCTTTTCGGTTTGAGACTTTTGACGAAACCTCTGACAACCGAACCCATAACATCCCTAGCATCGTCAACCCCTTCCTCTACTATATAGGAAATATTATTTTTATTACAATACTCTTTTACGTAATCCAACAGGCCTACGTATATCTCTCCACTAGCAGGACTAAAGAGACGTATTTTGCCATCCCACATACGATTACGGTACATAGGCATAAACTTTGCGCCAGGCACCTCGAAAGTGAAGTACTCCGCAAGCTCCTGCTGTTCAGAGGGTTGCAAATCCTCCAGCAAAAGATATACTTCGTTCTTCTTAGATATTCGCATTTTGCAAAGTCTGTGGTTCACCATAAGTACCACGTATCAATATGTTCCACGATATAGTTATACGTTCATCTGTATTCGTAGGAACCCAGTGTTGCAACCAAGACGGAAAAATTACACCAGTGCCAGTTTCAGAGGGAACTTGATAGACATGACTGTTATCCATATTCTGATTTGCACGCCTAGGAATCAAAACTTTTGCCTGAGCTCGTGGATCAAAAAACTGTGTGCCTGCTGTGTCTTTGGTGGCCTTCAGATAATACACACCTGACAGAATAGAGTTAGCATGTGTGTGCGGTGGGTGTACGCTACCATCTACCTGTTGGTTAGCCCACATTTGAGTTATCTCAACTTCCTGATTTGCGTATCCCTCTTGATTCAATATACCACCACATAAATGACTTACAAAATCAGAAAATGGTTTGAAGGAATGAAAGTTTTGCAAATCATCCCTTCCTTGAAATAGACCAAACGGCACATCCTTACCATTCTGTATGTCTTTATAATTGGCCTTTAAATCACCATCTATAGAAGATATCATTTCTTCGTGTTTGTCATTCAAACCTGATTTGAATGTGTATATCGATGTTGGAAATAACTTTGTTCTATTTACATCAACCATGCTACTATGCTCCATCTAGTCCCTTTTGTAACAACTTTTGCTTCGTGAGGAAACATGAAGTTAGAGGGAAATATTAATGCAGAAGCTTGACTAGGTTCAAACTTCTTATTTGCCACATAAAACTCACCACCTTCATAATCATCATTTAGATATAACAACACAGTAGCCTGTGGAAATCCATACTGTTGTCCATGACTATGGTGTATATTGTCGCAGTGTTTAGACATAAAACCACCTTCTGAATATCGATTGATACGAAAGTCTGTCATCCTTTGCACACTAAAAAGTGGGTGGTCTTGTGAATACAAACTACATACTTTTTCTACCGTTTGTTTGATTTCATCATATCCCTTATCACCAAACTTTACCCATACTTCATCCATCTTTACACGATCAGTCTCAACAACTTTACCGTGGTGATCTGAATATGTCGATGGTTGATAATCAAAATTAGTTTCTCGTATACCGTCACAATCAAGATCGTACGGCCATACATGTTGATAATAACCTATGTACTTCTCAATGTCCATCAGTCACCCTAAAATTACAAGCTACACTAACTCGTATATCACTTGTCCTATTAATAGACACACCATGTTCTAACCAACTAGGAAAAATTATTAACTCTCCTGGCTGAAACTCTTTTTTATTAATAAGTTGATTATACCTATTTTTAAGCAAAGGCACTGAACTGTCCATAATAGGAGTTGGCCTAGGGTCTTTGAAATATAATGGTGAGTCACCAGTTGATGTTAGGTAATAAACGCATGACCAGTGGCTATTTTGATGTATGTGTAAAGGTGCATGATCATTTTCTCTGTATATGTTTGCCCAACTGTCGTTCAGTTCTATTTTTGCCTCATCAACATATAAGTTCTCTAGTAGGGTTGTTACGATACCGCACAACTCATCTCGTAATTTATGAAAGGCTGAGTAGTCAAGAAGATCAGGTTGAGTTACAACACCAAAAGAATCAAGATTTTCTTTTTCAAGAAGTTTTTTCATTCTTGTTTCGTGTTTCATTATCTCGTTTATCCAAGACTCTGCATCTCCTATAGGATATTTCAGACGATAAGAATACGTTGTAAAGGCCGCCTCTCTATTTACGTTTACATCATACATTACATCATACCCGCTTCAAACTTCTTCCATTCAATAGCATTTTTAATATCCCAGCCTCGATTATCGATAGACTTTATCACACCGTCAACATACTTGACGATACTCTCGTAATATGAAATTTTGCCTTGAATTTCTAGAATGTCATCATCCGATTGGATGTACATCGTTAGATCGTTTTTGAGAACCTTGATATCAAATGGTTTTGCGGCATACACTTTTGCGTCTGCCTTACCACCGTAGTATTCCCATTTTTGACGATACATTTTTTGGTGATCAGCCCTTCTCATAATAAGAAGCTGATCGTATCGTGTTCTATGTTCCAACCATTTTGATTTAATGGTTTGATTTTTTAGAGACTCTTGATCGAGTCTTTCTTGGTCAATAACTGCAAGGTCATTCCTTGCCTCATGTTGTAGTTCTTCTAGTGTCATAATATACCTTATTCAAAAAAAGTAGAGCAGAGGTGATTTCTCTCCTTGCGTATATTGTCTGTAGTGAGGCTTGCCGAGTTGTCACTACCAATTAAGACTCAGATTGTGAATATGTTAAAGCTTATCACGATCTGCTCTAAACCTATTTATAATGTTCTAACTTCGTAGATTTGGTATTTGAAGGTTACGTCACAGGTGAGGTATTCTACGTCTGTAGCTCCACCATCAAACTGTAGACCACTAATAGATATTGGGAATATATTTTTAAAATCAATCTCTACGATTGGATTATTCTTATTAGACAATATCATAAGAAATGCATCAGAGTACATGGCTTTATCTGCAACCGCAGCTCCAACAACATCTGTTTGCGGTACACCACCACCAGCTGGAGTGTTTGAGGTAACATCTCTATGTTTTCTAAACTCTGCTCTTTCTTCTGGGAAACCAATACCTGTTAACCACTTGTGCAACTGCATATAGTTTTCTAGATACTCATCAACCAAAAATGTCAAATTCAAATCTTCATATTCTATCTTGTCACCCATTACAGGAATATTTTTAAAAGGGTTAGCAATCTCTGTATTACCCATAGAAAGGCCAGGCAAATTACAAGTCTGAATAAAAAACTCCACTTTTGGTAATTGGTTTATACCAAATCTAAACTGTGTTGGACTTGCATAATCTAATTTGTCTGGTTGTCTATCTAATGGGCCTGGCATCATACTTCCTTTATGAAATCTGCAATTCGAAAATCTCTGTGTGTCGATGTTGAGATTTGTACTTCACTAATTACAGCATCGATATTTTCATGCCAAAAATTAAGAAACTTATGTACTCTAGGTATTTCTGGCACTAAGTCTTCTGTCTGCCAAATAAATTCTTGCAGAATATTTGTATAATCTGGCATCCAGTAATTCACGTTAACAATAACTATCTCTCTGGTTAAAATCATTTTTAAGAGTGTCCATTCTTAAATCTATCTCTAAGACTATTAGCGAAGTCCCACAATCCACTTATCTGCTTATTTAGTACGTCCACCTCTGCCCTAAGCCTGACAGTTTCAACGTATGTATCTCTCTTTTTTATATCTTCGATATCTTTTCTAAGCGACTTTACTTCTGCTTCTAATCTTACAGCAACAACAATAGCGCCTACTAGAAAAAGTATTTGGTGCCAATAATCCGTTATTAGTTCCATATCCTTTCTCCTTTCCTGCTATTTATAAAAAAAGGGGGTGCCGAAGCACCCCCTGAGTTCATAGTCACTTTTCTTATTATTACATCAAGTTAGTGACTTTAACCCTACGATACCAAGCGTTTGTGTTTGCATCAAGTGAAGCATCTGTGTTAACAGAGTCACCAGCTGCAACCGCACCGGCACCAGCAAAAGGATTAGCAGCAAGACCATAACGTGTCTTAAAACCAATCTTAGGTTGGAAAGAACTTTCACCAACCGCACGTACCATCTGAAGCGGCACGTATGGGCAGTAGAAGAAGCCAGCGTCATAAGGCGATGTGCCCTTGTAACCACAAACATAATACTGACTTGCAGCAACATTTGCAGAATAAGGATCGACATAAACCTTGAAACGTCCGTTCATAACACCAGCAAAAGTTGTCGAGGTGTCATCAACATTTAGGTTGTTGTTAAGAGCAGGAGTGTAATCAAGTACACCAGCCATGTTCAACGCACTTGCAACGTCAGCAGATACGATCAACATGTTACCCTTACCACGGCGAGTCTGTTGTCCAATCGCATTGGCATCACGTTCAATTGCGAACATAAGACCTTTGAATTTTTCAACCGACCAACGACCGTTGGAGTCTGTGTCAAGATCGAAAATACCAGCAGTTGTCGTATTGACCTGAGCACCTTTAACGGCAGTCACGTACAAAGAACGAACAACTTCACGGTTGATCTCAGCAAGAATTTCCGAACTAAGAATGTTCGCAAGTTCTGTCTCAGCGTCAAGACCATGAATTGCCTTCAAGTCCTGTGCGAGTTCCATTGTGTACTCAGCCTTCAGAGCACGGGAAACCGCAGTAACCGTGGATTTTTCGATTGAGAACGCCATCTCTGCGAAAGCGTTAGTAGCAGAATCACCCAATGCTTCTGCCTGAGCAGTAGTCATACCTGTTGCAGAAACATACGTTCCAGCAGAAGGACTGTCGTTAAGGACAGCAGGGTTAGTTTCTGTTGCACCAACATCACCACCACCGATAGTACCGGCAGCGTTCTGGTTGGAGATATCAGGCATTGACTCATCAACGAGAGCCTCTGCACCGTCTTGTGAAGTGAACGATGAACGCATCGCAAAGATCAGACCAGTTGGGCCTGTCATTGGCTGCACACCGCAAACGTCATAAGCAATAAGGTTAGGCATTGCACGGCGAACTAGGGAAATCAGGATGGGATCCCAAGTGTCCATCTGTCCACCAGACATTGCGTTAACAGGAGCTGATTCTGAAAGATAAGCCTTATCTTCCCTCAATGCAGCTTCTTGGTTTTCTAGGATGATCGTGGTAACTGCCCGCTTATAAGAATCCTCAATCTTCGGAAGATCGGGGTGTTCTAGGACTGGCTGCCACTTTTCTTGTAGATGTTCTGTCTGAAACATTTGTTTCTCCTTTTTAATTACATCCGTTTATAATATTATTGGGCACGTGCTTTGTTACGACTGATTGCCGACATGTACGATCTCATTGCATCTGTCGTATCAATGTCCTGTGCGGTGCCACCATCTTCATCATCAAATGTCGATCCGTCATCAGACTGACTTACTCTAGGAAAATAACTTTCCTTGAGTGTGCTGAGTTTATCTTTGAAGGACTCTTCTTCAACAAACTCAACGTCCTGTACCAATGAACGGAACTTTTCAACTTCAGTGTCAGCCAAATCTTCGGAAACCTCAGTAATGGCCGACTCCCGAACTAGAACATCCTTAACTTCTTTTGATTCAATATTCTTCTGAATCTCTTCGTTAAGTTTACTTTCTAACTCGGTAATCTTTTCTGACTGTGCCTCAAGTACATCGTACTTCTCATCAGGCACATCAATATAATGGTCTTCAAACAACTGTTTCAGCCCAGAGATGAAGTCTTCTGCAATCTCGCCTTTTAGACCACGATCAATTGCCAACTCGTTCTCTTTTGTCCATTCGTCTACAACGTAATTAAGATAGTTGTCAACCTTCTCTGTCAACTCTTCTTTGACAGTTTCCAGTTTTTCAGCAGACTCTTCTTTCAACTCTTCGTCAATACGAACAATCTCTTCACGAGTCCGTGATTTTACAGCAGCCTCGAAAATTGTCGAAGCCTTTTCCTTGAATTCCTCAGAAAGTTCTTCACCTTCTACGAGTGCATCAACGTCTTCCTTAACATTGATCGATTTAATCTTCTCTTCGATCTCTGCCTTAGCATCTTCTAGTTTCTTCAGAGCTTCAGTAGTTTCTGCGTTCTCTGCTTCCTCTAGTTTATTTGCATGTGCGGCAAGCATTTCTTCAATATCGCCTTTTTTCATCTTTGCGATATTTTCCATATGTTGCGCCTTAGTAAGTTTTTTACCTTCGGAAACAACTTCCTCACCCTCTGGTTCGTATCCAGCAGCAAGTTTCATCTTCTCGCCTGGAGTTGCCTCGCCTGAACTTCCCTGTTTCATTTTTGGTTCCTCCTTCGCACTAGTGGTTTGTTCATCTTCGTGTTCTTTAGCAGCAGATGCGGCCTTCTTTCCAATCGCCTTTTCAGCACGATCTTCATTATTACCTTTTTCTACTTTTGCATCTGGTTTTTGTCCACCAAGGTCTTGACGTTCACCAGCAACTGTTTCTTTCTTATCAGCGCCAGCAACATTTGCCTTGGGGTCTTTAGCAGTTGCAACGCCTTCGTCAGCGTTGTTGGAGCCCAGGCCTAAGTCTTGTTTAGAACCACTGGTTCCATCATCCAAAGGCTTTTCCGAAGCTTCTTCAAGTTCTGCAAGAACTTCCGCTTCTAGCTCCTCTATTGTTTGTTCTAATTCGGACATAGGGTGTCTCCTTTGCTATCCTGTAATTTATATTTATAAATTATAACCTTTTAAGAAATTTTGCGAAAGCTAATGCCTTCCGCTTTTCATCCATTTTTTCTTGTCTCACATCAAATTCTTTTTGCATTTGAACCAATTCCGACTCAACTAGTGCGCCATTGTTCCAAACCCACTCTTTACCTTCCATAATACCTTCTACAAATGCATTAGGAGCAGAAGGATCAGCGACAATATCCGCCGCTGTTGCAAGGTAAAAATCATCCTTTACATAGTTAGTCCCACCTCTGGATTGCAAACTACCCATTCCTCTTGAAGAAACACCTAGTTTAGCACCCTCGTCCATTAGATTTTTTACGATTTCTCCCATTGGTGTAGACATAATCTTTGCCTCTCCAATGAAATTCTTCCCATCAGGATACAAATCTGTAATCATGTGGGATACTCTCTCAAGGTTGACAGTTGGGCCGTCAGGATGACCTAACTCACCAAATGCACGTTTTTCCTTGATAAAATTCTTATTATACTTTGCGACTTCTTTCGCAAGGATTTCTTGAGGATATACACGGCCGTTACGATTCTTTACATCGGACTGCATAAAAACACCCCTGATCTTATAGGATTTTTTATCAGAACCCTCTGAAAGTGTTTCTGTAATAAATTCTACTTCTTCTAGTTGTTCAGAAATTAACCGCATATCTCTTTCCTTACGTTATATTATCGAAGCCCGATACTTTACGACACTTCAGAATGATTGTTCCAACGCAAGCTGCATCATTTTCAAAGAAAATATCTCCAGTAACACCACTTCCAGCGTTGTTTGGAATAGATACACTTGCCTGAGCACTCGCATTATAGTTACCACCACCGTTTAAGGACATAGCAACTACGTTAGTTGTAGCATCCCATTCAATGTCTGTGTGTGAACTTACAGTCCAGAAACAAGATACGATGGACACTCTGGGGTCTGTTGCAGCGCCCGCAAGTTCTGAAACATCAACAATCTTTGTAGCTGTACCATTTGTACCAGTAATCGTGGTTTTAGTGACAACCTCAAAATCGGAGTCTCTTATTGTTTGTGTTACATATGCCATTTCTTACCCCTATATCGACAACATCTCTCGTTCAAAGTATTTAGTCAAGTCCCTTTCGGGTACTCTATACTCTTTCGATACGTCTTTCATAGTTTTTTCAAAGCTATTTAGGAAATCTGAAGGTTTAGAGTCCAGTTTATTAAAAATAGCGTCAACAGCATTTTTCATCTTTGGAGACAG
>Ga0315315_10003240_pt1 | contig 14955 bp, 10 predicted proteins | sample M140m3416metaG_FD_203699 | JGI IMG/M metagenome (GOLD analysis project Ga0315315, IMG submission 203699) | Ammonia-oxidizing marine archaeal communities from Monterey Bay, California, United States - M1 40m 3416 | ecosystem: Environmental > Aquatic > Marine > Intertidal zone | place: USA...
GAGAATTAGTTATTCCTAGTTTTTTAAGAATTGTATTCATTTCTTTTGTTTTTTTTATTTCACTGCTAAAATCATTTAATACAAGAAGGTTCTTATTTTTAATTTTTTCACTAACAAGTGATTTAATGCTATTTTTTTTCTCGCTTTTATTTAATTTTCGTTTTTTATATGACAATTGTCCTTTAGGACCATGCGCTACACCTCCACCTACAAAAATTGGTGCTTTTCTACTGGCATGTCTTGCATTACCTGTTCCCTTTTGAGCATAAATTTTTGAGGTTGGCCCAGAAACTTCATTTTGTTGTTTTGTTTTTGCGTGCCTACCTTTGTAATTAGCGTTAGTCTTATATAAGACGTTGCTTACTAGTTTGGTATTAACTTTTACTGAGAAAATTTTGTCCAACACTTCAATAGAACTTTTTTTTCCATCTAAATTTAATTTCTCAATTTTCATTATTTTTTCTTCTTGTCAGGGGTTTTTTTAGCTTCTTCAGCTGCCTTTAATTTTTCTACCATTGTTAATTTATTAATATTTTTTACTGACTTTTTAACTAAAATCTCTGAATTTTTTGAACCAGGTATTGAACCTTTTAAGTAAAGTAATTCATTTTCTAAATCGGTTTTAATAATTTCTATATTTTGCATAGTTCTCAGTTTATCTCCCATGTGACCAGCCATTTTTTTTCCTTTAAAAACTTTTCCAGGATCTTGTCTTTGTCCTGTCGACCCATGAGATCTGTGAGAAACTGAAACTCCGTGCGTTGCTCTTAAACCACCAAAATTGTGCCTTTTCATAGCACCTGCAAAACCTTTACCTATCGTTTTTGACTTTGTATCAACAAATTTAATATCTTTAAAAATTTCAATGCCAAATTCATTACCTTCTTTATAATCTTCAGTTTTTAAAACCTTAAATTCTTTAAGTTTTTTTTTGGCTTCTGTATTTCTTTTAGCGAAAAAACCTTTCATTGCTTTTGTAAGTTTAGAATTTTTTATCTTTCCGTAGCCAAGTTGAACAGCTTTATACCCTCTTTTTTCTTTTTCTATAACTTGGATAACTCTAGCTTTTTCCATCTTCAAAACTGTTACTGGAACTAGTTGCCCAGATTTATAAAACTCTCTAGTCATACCTAATTTTTTTCCGATTAAAGCAATTTCACTCATATTTAAATCTTAATCTCCACATCTACACCTGAAGCTAAATCTAATTTCATTAACGCCTCGACTGTTTGTGGTGTTGGTTCTACAATATCAATTAATCTTTTATGTGTTCTTGACTCAAATTGTTCTCTACTTTTTTTATCAATATGTGGAGATCTTAAAACTGTATATCTTTCAATCTTTGTAGGAAGAGGAATAGGGCCTTTTATTGTGGCTCCTGTTCTTTTAACAGTATTTACAATTTCTTCTGTAGAAGCATCAAGTATTTTATTATCGTAGGCTCTAAGTTTAATTCTAATATTCTGTTTTTCCATATTAACCTGCAATCTTTTTAGTTACTTCATCTTGAACATTTTGTGGCACTTTTGAATAATGGTCAAAAAACATTGAGTATTGAGCTCTACCTTGAGACATTGATCTTAAATTGTTTATATAACCAAACATATTTGCTAATGGAACCATTGCTGTGATAACAGTCGCGTTTCCTCTTTGCTCTTGAGTGCTTATTTGACCCCTTCTACTATTCAAATCACCAATTACATCTCCCATATAATCCTCTGGGGTAACTACTTCCACTCTCATAACTGGTTCTAATAATTTTAACGTACCTTTAGTACATGCTTCTTTAAAACAAGCCCTGCTAGCAAGTTCGAAAGCAAGAACACTTGAGTCAACATCATGGTGTAGGCCATCTAAAATTGTAACTTTATAATCTATCATTGGAAATCCTGCTAAAATCCCACCATCAGAAACTGTTTCTATTCCCTTTTCAACTCCAGGAATGAATTCCTTTGGAATTGCTCCACCTTTAATTTTACTTTCAACTGATCTGCCCGCACCAGGCTCTTGAGGTTCTACAAGTAATTTAACTTTTGCAAATTGACCTGCACCACCACTTTGTTTTTTATGTGTATACTCAACCTCTGAAGCATTTTCTAATGTTTCTCTATAAGCAACTTGAGGAGCTCCTACGTTAGCCTCAACTTTAAATTCTCTTTTCATTCGATCAACAATAATATCTAAATGAAGTTCACCCATACCTTTTATAATTGTTTGACCTGACTCTTCATCTGATGTAACTCGAAAAGAAGGATCTTCCTTTGCTAATCTTCCTAATGCTTCACCCATTTTCTCTTGATCAGCTTTAGTTTTAGGTTCAACTGCAATTTCAATAACTGGATCTGGAAATTCCATAGGTTCGAGAAGAACAGCATTTTCTTTGTCACATAACGTATGACCTGTAATTGTATTTTTTAAACCTGCTAAAGCAACTATATCACCAGCATTTGCTTCTTTAATATCTTCTCTTGAATTAGCATGCATTAAAAGCATTCTTCCAACTCTTTCCTCTTTTTCTTTAGATGAATTATAAACACCAGTACCTGTTTTAATGGTTCCCGAATATATTCTAATAAATGTTAACGAACCAACGAATGGGTCATTCGCAACTTTAAATGCTAATGCAGAAAATGGGACTGTATCATCAAATTTCATCTCCATTTCATCTTCACTTCCTAATTTAGTACCTTTTATTGACCCTATATCTACTGGGCTTGGTAAAAAGTTTACCACTGCATCGAGTAAAGGTTGAACACCCTTATTTTTAAATGCTGAACCAGTTAAAACTGGTACAAAACTAAAATTTAAAGTACCTTTTCTTATACATTTTATTAAATCTTCTTCTTTAATTTCATCTCCATTTAGATATGATTCCATTAATTTTTCATCTTGCTCTACTGCCATTTCTACTAATTCAGTTCTATATTTTTGAGATATTTCTTTTAAATCATCTGGAATATCTTTGTATTCCCATTCAGCTCCTAAAGCCTCATTTTTCCAAACTTGAGCTTTCATTTTCACTAAATCAATTACACCAGTTAATGAAGCTTCTATACCAATGGGAACTTGAACAACTAAAGGTTTGGCGCCTAATCTGTCTCTAATCATGTCAACACATCTAAAAAAATCTGCACCAGTTCTATCAAGTTTATTAACAAAACAAATTCTTGGAACTTTGTATTTATCTGCTTGTCTCCATACAGTTTCTGATTGAGGTTCAACACCTGCCACTCCATCAAAAACTGCTACTGCACCATCTAAAACTTTAAGCGATCTTTCAACTTCAATGGTAAAATCAACATGTCCTGGGGTATCAATAATATTTATTCTGTGGTCTTGCCAAAAACAAGTAGTAGCAGCAGAAGTAATTGTGATACCTCTTTCTTGTTCTTGCTCCATCCAATCCATTGTTGCTGCACCATCATGCACTTCACCGATTTTATGACTTTTGCCTGTGTAATATAAAACTCTTTCTGTGGTAGTTGTTTTACCTGCATCTATGTGGGCCATAATCCCAATATTTCTATATTTTTCTAATGTATGAGTTCTGGCCATTTTCTATTACCACCTAAAATGTGCAAAAGCTTTATTTGACTCAGCCATTTTATGCACATCCTCTCTTTTTTTTACCGCTGCACCTTTTTTTTCGTATGCATCGTAAAGTTCATTAAAAATTTTATCAGACATATGTTTATCTTTTCTTTTTCTTGCTGAGTCTACCAACCATCTTATGGCTAAAGCTTGTGCTCGTTTGCTTTTGACTTCCACTGGGACTTGGTAGGTAGCACCACCAACTCTTCTAGATCTCACCTCAACAGTGGGTTTAATATTATTTATAGCTTCATTAAATATATTTATTGGCTCGTCTTTAGATTTAGTTTTGATTTTATCAATTGCATCATATACAATTTTAGCGGCAACTCCTCTTTTGCCATCATACATTATATTATTAATTAATTTTGGTATTATTGTAGAATTAAACTTTGGATCTGGAACTACATTTTTTTTAGGTTGTGTTTTTTTTCTAGACATTATTTACCTTTTTTTGTTCCATATAAGGATCTTCTTTTTTTTCTGTTTGCTACACCTTGTGTATCTAAATTACCTCTTAAAATATGATATCTAACACCCGGCAAGTCTTTGACTCTTCCTCCTCTAATTAAAACAACTGAATGTTCTTGAAGATTATGACCTTCTCCAGGAATATAAGCAGTAACTTCAAATCCATTAGACAATCTTACTCTTGCGACTTTTCTTAAAGCTGAATTTGGTTTTTTTGGTGTTGTTGTGTAAACTTTAACACAAACACCTCTTTTCAAAGGTTGTTTTTGAAGAGCAGGAACTTTATTCCTGTTAATTTGTTTAATTCTTTTCTTTTTTAATAACTGGTTAATAGTCGGCATAAATTTTTTAAAATTAATTTGATTTTTGAATGAAATAACTGACAGGTTAATCATGGCAGCGTTTAGTACATTAAGCTAGTACTACGTTCCAACCAAAAACACCGCCAAAATACTAATTAATTTGACTTTGTCAAACTAAAACTAGGAATAGAATTGTCTTTTTTTATTGATTTACTTGGCTTTCTGAGGGTTCAATTTTCTCTTGTTCGGAGAGAAATTTATTATCATCTTCAAGGGCTTTTTTGTTCCATTTATTTTTAATATTGCCGGTCCCAGCAGGCACAAGTCTTCCAACAATCACATTCTCTTTTAAGCCATTAAGAGGATCTACTTTACCTTTTATAGCTGCATCCGTTAAAACTCTTGTGGTCTCTTGGAATGACGCAGCAGATATAAACGATTCAGTCTGTAAAGAAGCTTTAGTAATTCCCATTAAAACTCTTTCTCCAATAGCTAATGTCTTACCCTCTGACTTAAGTTTTTCATTTGTATTATCAAATTTAATTCTATCAATAACCTCTCCAGGTAAATAACTAGAGTCGCCTGATGACTTGACTTCGACTTTTTTAAGCATTTGTCTAAGAATTGTTTCAATATGTTTATCATTAATTATTACACCTTGTAATCTGTAGACTTCTTGAACTTGATTAACAAAATACTCTGTTAATTCTTTTATGCCTAATATTCTTAAAATATCATGAGGTAAAGGCTGTCCATCTAGTAAATATTCTCCTTTTTGAATTTTTTCGCCTGGATTAAAATTAATATGTTTACCTTTGGGAATAAGATAATTTGAAGGTTCAGCTCCATCTTCAGGAACTATAGATACTCTTTGCTTTCCTCTTACTTCTTTTCCAAACACTACTTGTCCATTATTTTCAGCAATAATTGCGCTATCTTTTGCTTTTCTTGCTTCAAATAATTCTGCAACTCTTGGTAAACCTCCGGTGATATCTTTTGTTTTTGTAGTTTCCTTAGGTAATCTTGCAATAACATCTCCTGCAAAAACTTTTTGACCGTCTTTTATAGAAAGAATTGAGTCTGGAACTAAATAATATCTAGCTTCATTATCGTCAGCTTTCTTTATTACATTTCCTTTTTCATCTCTTAAAGTTATCCTTGGTTTAAGATCAGTACTTTTAGACTGAGCTCTCCAATCAATCACTGATTTAGATGAAATACCTGTTGCATCATCTGTTGTTTCTTGAATAGATACACCATCTATTAAATCAACAAAACTAGCAGTACCACTTTTTTCTGCAATAACAGGTGTAGTATAAGGATCCCACTCACAAATTTTTGTATTTGCTTTAATTTTGTCTCCATTATTAAAAAATAATTTTGATCCGTAAGCTACTTTATAAACTGCAATTTGTACTCCATTGTCATCTTCTATCGATAGTTGAGTATTTCTACCCATTACAATCAAATTCTTTTTTGAGTCTTCCAAAATATTAGAATTTATGATTTTAAGTGTTCCATCGCTTTTACTTACAATTTGTGAATCTTGTTTTACTGATGCAGTACCACCAACGTGAAATGTTCTCATTGTTAATTGGGTACCAGGTTCTCCAATGGATTGGGCAGAAATCATCCCAATAGCTTCTCCTACATGAACCATTTTACCTCTTGATAAATCTCTTCCATAACACGTTGAACAAACTCCCTCTTTAGAACTACATGTCATAACTGAATAAACTTTTATGGATTTTACTCCTGCGGCATCTATTTGATCACATCCAAATTCATCAATCATTTCTGATTTTTTAATTACAATATCTCCAGTTAATGGATTTTTTACTTCAGCAGCTGTTACCCTTCCAAGCGCTCTTTCTGATAAACTTACTACAACGTTTCCACCTTCTAAAATTTCAGAAAGTTCAATAAATCCAGGATCATCACATTTAACTTTCGTAATTGTTAAATCTTGTGCAACATCACATAATCTTCTTGTTAAGTAACCAGAGCTAGCTGTTTTAAGTGCTGTGTCTGCTAGCCCTTTTCTAGCTCCGTGTGTAGAGTTAAAATATTCTAGAGCAGTCAAACCCTCTTTAAAATTTGATGTAATTGGACTTTCAATAATTTCACCTGATGGTTTTGCTATAAGTCCTCTCATACCAGCTAATTGCTTCATTTGAGCAGCTGAACCTCTTGCACCACTATCAGCCATCATAAATACAGAATTAATTTTTAGTCCGTCAGAAGTTTTTTCAGTGGCTGAAATACCCTTCATCATCTCTCCAGCAACTTTATCAGTACATTTTGACCAAGCATCAACAACTTTATTATATTTTTCACCTCTTGTTATTAAACCTTCAGCATACTGATTTTCGTAATCAGCAATTAATTTTTTTGTATCATCTATTAGTTGTGTTTTACTCTCTGGTATTACTAGATCATCTTTACCAAAAGAAATACCTGCTTTAAAAGCGTGTTTAAAACCAAGATCTTTTAATTTATCACAAAATATAACGGTAGTTTTTTGTCCACAGAATCTAAAAACTATATCAATAATTTCAGAAACTACTTTTTTTGGTAGTAGTCTATCAATTAATGAAAATTTAATATTAAAATTTTTTGGTAATAAATTCGCTAATAAAAATCTTCCAGCCGTTGATGTGTATTTTTCAAATTTTTTATTTCCGTTTTCATCAACTGTTTCAAATCTGGAAATAATTGTACTGTGAACTTTAATCTGCCCTGATGACAGAGCAAATTCAATTTGATCTGAATCTGTGAAATATCCCGAAGATTTATCGGATATTGGTTCTTGTGATAAATAATAAATTCCTAAAATCATATCCTGACTTGGAACAATGATAGGTTTACCATTTGAAGGAGATAATATGTTATTTGTAGAAAGCATTAATATTCTTGCCTCTAGTTGTGCTTCTAAACTTAAAGGAACGTGAACTGCCATTTGATCACCGTCAAAATCAGCATTAAATGCTGCACAAGTTAACGGATGTAATTCAATAGCATCGCCCTCAATTAATTTTGGTTCAAATGCTTGAACACCAAGTCTGTGAAGTGTTGGTGCTCTGTTCAATAACACTGGATGCTCTCTCACTATTAATTCTAAAGCATCCCAAACCGCATTAGTTTCTTTTTCTACAAGTTTCTTTGCTTGTTTGATTGTTGAAGCTAATCCTAATTTATTTAATCTCGCATATAAGAAAGGTTTAAATAATTCTAAAGCCATTTTTTTTGGAAGACCACATTCATGTAGTTTTAAATCTGGGCCAACTACTATTACTGAACGACCTGAGTAATCAACTCTTTTCCCTAATAAATTTTGTCTGAATCTACCTTGTTTACCTTTTAACATTTCAGCCAAAGATTTTAGAGGTCTTTTACCTGTTCCTGTAATTACTCTTCCTCTTCTTCCATTATCAAACAATGCATCAACTGACTCTTGCAACATTCTTTTTTCATTTCGAACAATTATATCTGGAGCCTTAAGATCCATAAGTCTTTTTAAACGGTTATTTCTGTTAATTACTCTTCTATAAAGATCATTTAAATCAGATGTTGCAAATCTACCTCCATCCAATGGTACAAGTGGTCTTAATTCTGGTGGAATTACTGGAACCACTGTTAAAATCATCCATTCTGGTTTTTGCCCAGTTTCAATAAAAGATTCAATTAATTTTAATCTTTTTATTGCTCTCTCTTCATTTACTTTTGATTTTGTTTCTTTAATATAGTTGACAAGATTTTTTCTTTCTAAATCTAGATCTAGATTCTTTAACATTTCTAAAACAGCCTCAGCTCCGATGCCCGCTGTAAATGCCTCCTCACCAAATTCATCTTGATATTTAGCTAATTCCTCTTCATTTAAAAGTTGATTTTTTTGTAATCCAGTAAGCCCTGGCTCAATAACAATAAAATTTTCAAAATATAAAACCCTCTCGACTTCTTTAAGCTTCATATCGACTGCTAAAGCAATTCTACTAGGTAAAGATTTTAAAAACCAAATATGTGCTACAGGTGTAGCCAAATTTATGTGGCCCATTCTCTCTCTTCTCACATTAGATTTAGTTACTTCGACACCACATTTTTCACAAATAATTCCTCTAAATTTCATACGTTTGTATTTTCCACACAAACATTCATAATCTTTTATAGGACCAAAAATTCTTGCACAAAAAAGACCATCTTTTTCTGGTCTAAAAGTTCTGTAATTAATAGTTTCAGGTTTTTTTATTTCACCATAAGTCCAAGATTTAATTTTTTCAGGACTTGCTAATGAAATTTTAATACTGTTGAAATTTTGTGCTTCGGAAATTTCGCTATTTTTAAATAAATCTGTTAATTCTTTTTTCATATCTAATTAAGCTCCACATTCAAGGCTAATGATTTAATCTCTTTTACTAGAACATTAAATGATTCAGGAATACCTGACTCAAAATTTTCTTCACCTTTTACAATAGTTTCATATACTTTTACCCTTCCTGCAACATCATCTGATTTTACAGTAAGTATTTCTTGTAGCGTATAAGAAGCTCCGTAAGCTTCAAGAGCCCAGACTTCCATTTCACCAAATCTTTGTCCTCCAAGTTGAGCCTTACCACCAAGTGGTTGTTGAGTGACTAAACTGTATGGACCAGTTGATCTAGCATGTATCTTGTCTTCAACAAGATGATGAAGTTTAAGCATGTAAATAATTCCAACAGTAACAGGTCTATCAAACATCTCTCCAGTTCTACCGTCCCATAAAAAAGTTTGGCCAGATGCTGGAAGTTTTGCCAATTCTAACATTTCTGTTACGTTTTTTTCTTTGGCTCCATCAAACACAGGTGTTGAAATAGCTATACCATTTTGAAGATTTTCGCACAGATCCTGAAATTCATTTTTAGATAATTTATCAACTTTTTGACTAAATATATCTTCACCATAAACTGATTTTAAAAAAGATGAAATTTTCTCAGTTTTTTCAATTTTTTTATTGTTTTCATTGACTAATTTTTTTACTTCTTCTCCAAATTCTTTACAAGCCCAACCAAGATGAGTTTCAAGAATTTGACCCACATTCATCCTACTTGGAACACCTAAAGGATTTAGTACTATATCAACTGGTCTTCCATCTTCACGATATGGCATGTCCTCTACCGGAACAATCTTACTAACAACACCTTTATTGCCGTGTCTACCAGACATTTTATCACCTGGTCTTAATCTTCTTTTAATTGCTACAAAAACTTTAACCATCTTCATCACACTAGGTAGTAAATCATCTCCACTTCTAATCTTTAATACTTTATCCTCAAATCTCTCTACAATGTCTTCTTTAGCTTTATTATATTGATCTTTAAGCTGAGCCAGCGACAACTCTTGTTTTTCATTGCCCACGGTTATTTTGAATACATCGTTGATGTTTAAAGTATTAATTGAGTTAAAATCCAATTTTGACCCAGAATCTAAATCCTTAATTTTTTTTGATAATGTTGAATTAGATAGGATTTGTGCTGCTCTTTGTTTTATGCTTCTCTCTAAAATTTCTTCTTCAACTATTTTATCTTGTTGCACTTGTTCAATTTCTGCTCTCTCAATTGTTATCGATCGCTCATCTTTTTCAATACCATGTCTATTAAAAACTCTAACATCTACAACAGTTCCACTGCTACCTCTAGACATTCTCAGGGATGTATCTGTTACATCTATGGCTTTTTCACCAAAAATTGATCTTAAAAGTTTTTCCTCTGGTCCGGACGCTGAATCACCTTTCGGAGTTACCTTTCCTACAAGAATATCTCCAGCATTAACTTCAGCTCCAATATAAACTATTCCTGACTCATCTAAATTTTTTAAGGCCTCTTCATTAACATTTGGAATATCTCTTGTAATCTCTTCTTCACCTAGTTTTGTATCTCTAGCCATTATTTCATACTCTACAATATGCACTGAAGTAAAAACGTCATCGGTTACACATCTTTCAGAAATTAATATTGAGTCTTCAAAATTATATCCTTGCCAAGGCATGAAAGCTACGGTCACGTTTTTTCCTAAAGCTAATTCACCAAGTTTTGTCGATGGACCATCTGCTATAATATCTCCTGTTTTAACTTTGTCTCCAACTCTAACTAAAGGTTTTTGATTAATACACGTATTTTGATTTGATCTTTTGAATTTTTGCAAATTATAAATATCGACTCCTGATTTTGTAAAATCAGTCTCCTCTGTAACTTTTATAACAATTCTTTTTCCATCTATTTTGTCGACAATACCATCTCTTTTCGCAACAATAGTAACACCTGAATCTAAAGCTACATCACTCTCTATTCCAGTTCCTACTAAAGGCGACTCTGGTTTCAATAAAGGTACTGCTTGTCTCATCATATTAGAACCCATTAAAGCTCTGTTAGCGTCATCATTTTCTAAAAAAGGAATTAAAGAAGCGGCTACTGAAACTAATTGTTTTGGAGAAACGTCAATATAATCAATTGTTTCTGGCTTTGATAATAAGAAATTTAAATTTTGCCTACAAGACACAAGTTCTTCAGTTATTTTTCCTTTTTTATCAATTTTTGTATTGGCTTGTGCAATAGTAAATTTCGTTTCCTCCATTGCTGATAAATACTCAACTTTGTCCTGTACAATACCATCCTTCACTCGCTTGTAAGGGCTTTCAATAAATCCATATTTATTTATTTTAGCATAAGTTGATAAACTATTAATTAATCCGATGTTGGGTCCTTCAGGAGTTTCTATTGGACAAATTCTTCCATAATGTGTTGGATGAACGTCTCTTACTTCAAACCCAGCTCGTTCTCTAGTTAATCCACCTGGTCCTAGCGCCGAAACTCTTCTTTTATGAGTTATTTCAGATAAAGGATTTGTCTGATCCATAAACTGAGATAATTGTGAACTCGCAAAGAAATCTTTGAGAGAAACAGTAAGAGGTTTTGCATTTATCAAATCTTGTGGCATTGATGACTCTACATCAAGCGTAGTCATTTTTTCTTTAATAGCCCTTTCCATTCTATAAACGCCAATTCGAGCTTGATTCTCCACTAGTTCACCAACTGACCTTACTCTTCTATTTCCCAAATGGTCGATATCATCAACATCATCTTTACCATCTCTTAAATCCAACATCTTGTGCACGATTGCAATGATGTCATCATTTCTTAAAATTGTAATTTTATCAGAGCACTCAAGATTTAGTCTTGAATTCATTTTTACTCGACCAACATCTGATAAATCATACCTATCGGAACTAAAAAACAAATTATTAAAAATTTGAGTAGCTATTTCTATGGTTGGCGGCTCTCCTGGCCTTAACATTTTATAAATTTCAGTTATAGCCTCATCTTTATTATTATTTTTATCGTTCAAAATTGTTGTCAACAAATATGGACCTTTGTTTATTGAATTAGTAACTGAGATTTCTAATGTATGTATATTTGCATCTAGAATCTGTTGGATGTTTGTATCATTTAATTCAGTACCTATCTTAAAGGTACCACCCTCTTCATCACTCACTTTAATGTCTTTATGTAGAAATTTACCAAATAATGATTCTCTTGAAACTAAAATATCTTTTAAACCTTCATTAGATAATTTTTTTGCGTTTAAGTAATTAATTTTATCACCAAGTTTTATTACTATTTTTCCATTTTTAGCATCTACTACTTCTTCAGAAAAATTTTTAGCCTTATAATTTTCAGGATTAAATTTGGTTTTCCACTTCTCTGTTTTAGAATCATAAGAGTATTGTTCGCTATCATAAAATTCATTTGCTATTTCAGATTTACTAAATCCCAAAGCTAATAGTAATGTAGAAGCTAAAATTTTCTTTTTTCTATCAATTTTAAAATATAAAAAATCTTTGACATCATATTCAAAATCTAACCATGAACCTCTATTTGGAATAACTCTACAATTGAATAAAAGTTTTCCACTTGCATGAGTTTTACCTTTGTCATGATCAAAAAATACCCCTGGACTTCTATGCATTTGGTTAACAACAACTCTTTGGACACCATTTGTGATAAACGTTCCACTATTAGTCATCATAGGGACTTCACCCATATAAACTTCTTGTTCTTTTGCTGAAAGAATATCTTTAGTATTGTTCTCTTGGTCTATCTCATATACCACAAGTCTTAATGTACATTTTAATGCAGAAGAATAAGTTAAACCTCTTGTGATACACTCTTCAACATCAAATTTAGGTTTTTCTAATCTATAAGATACATATTCTAATGTTGCTTTATCATTTAAGTCTTCTATTGGAAAAATACTTTTAAAAACTCTATCAAATCCTTTAGTTAAATCTCCAGCTTCAGGATTAAAATCTGTTAACTCTGTATAAGAATTTTTTTGAACTTCAATTAAGTTTGGAATTGATAAACTTTCTTTTAATTTACCAAAACTCTTCCTGATGTTCTTTTTTTCAGTAAAAGATATTTGCATCTATGTTTTAATACTGACTAAAAATAATCAGTATTCGAATTAGTCCTTATTAATTTATTTAAGTTCTACTTTAGCGCCTGCGGCTTCTAACTTAGCTTTAATTTCTTCAGCTTCTTTTTTTGGAACTCCAGCTTTAACTTCTTTTGGGGCTCCTTCAACTAAGTCTTTTGCTTCCTTTAGACCTAGAGACGTTGCTGCTCTAACTTCTTTAATCACGTTTATTTTTTTATCACCTGCAGAAACTAACATGATTGAAAAATCATCTTTTTCTTCGGCTGCCGCTGCACCGCCAGCTGCTGCTGGAGCTGCTGCTGCCATCGGGGTAACTCCCCATTTTTCTTCTAATTGTTTAGAAAGATCTGCTGCTTCAGCAACAGTCAAACTTGATAAATCTTCTATTATTTTATTTAGGTCAGGCATATAATCTACTCTTTGGGTTGTGTTTCAGAATTTTCTGGGGGTAAACTACTCATTTTTTCCGATCGTGCAAGCAAAATACTTACTAATTTTGATGCAGAGGCATTCAAAATACCCACAATATTAGCTCTTGCTTCATCCAATGTTGGTAAATTAGCTACATTTTGGACCCCGGCTTGGTCTAAAATTTCATTATCCATCAAACCACCAATAAGTTTTAAATTTTCATTATCCTTTGCAAATTTAGATAAGATTCTTGCAGACATAATTGCGTCTTCACCAAAAGCAACTGCAGTAGGTCCAGTAAATAAATTAGATAAATCTTTGCACTTAGTTTTTTCTAAAGCTAATTTAGTAATTCTATTTTTAGTAATCTTAAAAATTATTCCATGCTCCCTCATTTTAGATCTTAACTCATCTAGTTGGGGCATAGTTAAACCTTGATAATGGGTTACCATTACGGCTTTGCTGTTCTCAAATTGAGCAGCCATTTCTGATATATAATTTTTCTTTTGTTCTTTATTCATCATAACTGTTAAATACTTTTACCTAGTTTAATCTTATAAGAAACACCCATAGTCGAAGTAACATAAGCAGATTTGATTAAATCGCCTTTTGGTGAATTATTAGATTTTTCTTTTTCTAAAGTTTCAATTATTGCATTATAGTTTTTAATTAAGTTCTCGTCTGAAAAAGATTTTTTTCCAATACTAACTCCTATATTACCATCTTTATCATTTCTAATTTCAGCTTGTCCTGATTTTGCATTAGAAACTGCAGTTTTTAAATCCTCAGTAACTGAACCTAATTTAGGATTTGGCATTAAGCCTTTTGGTCCTAAAACTTTACCAAGTTTAGATAATTTAATCATCATAGCTGGAGTACAGATTAATTTCTCAAAGTTTAAATCACCATTTTTTATTTTTTCAATAAATTCATCTCCTCCAACAATGTCTGCTCCTGCCGTTTTTGCTTCAGGTGCTTTATTTTCCTCACAAACAACTGCGACTTTAACTTTTTTTCCTGTACCACCAGGAAGATTAACTACTGTTCTAATATTAATCTCATTTTTTTTTTGTTTATTATTAATTTGAAAACTTAAGTCAACAGACTCATCAAATTTAGTAGTACAATTTTTTTTAATTACACTGATTAATTTGTCTAAACTTTCACTCGGTAGGTTAAAAGTTTTTTCTGGTAATTTTTTAAATCTTTTCGAAGACATTATTCTTTTACCTCAATACCCATTGATCTTGCTGAACCAGCGATTATTTTTACTGCTTGCTCTAAATCCACAGCATTTAAATCATTCATTTTTTGTTTCGCAATATCTTCAGCTTGTTTTTTTGTAATTGAAGCAACAATATTTCTTCCAGGTTCTTTTGAACCACTTTTTAATTTAGCCGCTTCTCTGATAAAAAAAGATGCAGGTGGGGATTTTATTTTAAAATCAAATTTTTTGTCTTTATAAACTGTAATTTCAACAGGTACAGGTTTTCCTGCTAATGATTTTGTTTTATCGTTAAACGCTTTACAAAATTCCATTATATTTACTCCCCTTTGTCCCAAAGCAGGACCAACAGGTGGAGCTGGATTAGCTTGACCACCTTTAATTTGTAATTTTATAAAACCACTAATTTCTTTTTTTGCAGCCATTAACTTACTTTCTCAACTTGGTTATATTCTAAATCAACTGGTGTTGGTCTTCCAAATATAG
>Ga0315315_10003241_pt1 | contig 14955 bp, 7 predicted proteins | sample M140m3416metaG_FD_203699 | JGI IMG/M metagenome (GOLD analysis project Ga0315315, IMG submission 203699) | Ammonia-oxidizing marine archaeal communities from Monterey Bay, California, United States - M1 40m 3416 | ecosystem: Environmental > Aquatic > Marine > Intertidal zone | place: USA...
GAAGACCCGGTGAACGAGCACATCTATCACACGGAGACGTTTAACCTGAGCAAGAAGCAGCACAAGGAAGGGAAGCAACACATGGCGTTCACGATCCCGATATTCGAACCGATGCCGTCGCAGTATTTCCTGCGCGCGACCTCCGAGAGCTGGCTCGGGTGCGAGACGTTCTTAGAACTGCGGTTCGACGGGTTAGTGCTTCCGCAGAAGCACCCGCCGCACACAGACTTACTCGACCTCACGCCTCTGCCTCGAAGCGCGTTGAACGACGAGAAGTACGAGTCGCTCTACGCGAAAAAGTTTACGCACTTCAACGCGATCCAAACGCAGGCGTTCCACACGCTGTTCCACACGAACGTGAACGTCCTGTTAGGCGCGCCGACGGGTTCTGGGAAGACGATATCCGCCGAGCTCGCGATGATGCGGACGTTTCGAGACGAGCCGGGAGGTAAGGTCGTGTACATCGCGCCTCTGAAAGCGCTTGTTCGCGAGCGCATCGAGGACTGGCGGAAACACCTGTGCCCCGTGCTCGGAAAGCGACTCGTCGAGCTCACCGGGGATTACACCCCGGACTTGCGCGCGCTTCTTAGCGCGGACATCATCGTCGCGACGCCGGAAAAGTGGGACGGAATCTCTCGGAACTGGTTGGGGCCTATCTAGTTCTCCCGCCTGTTTCCCCTCTTTCATCCCCTGTGTATTCGTTCGTTCCATTACAATACAGTACCAGTCAGTCTGTTCCGTCGGACGATATCGCGACGCTGTCGCGGTGTGTCGTGTGTTGTTCTTCTACAGCTCTCTTTTCTCTCTCAATCTGGCGCCTGCTCGGCCTTCGCGTGCGCCTTCGCCTTCGCGTTCGACGATCGACGATCGGCGCGGCCTTGCACCCAATCCACCGGGGGGCTCTTCATCGCGATGAGTTTGGGAACGCTCGGGCTCATGTCGAGGTCGTGCAGCTTGAAACCCTTGGGCATGCCTGGAGCCACTCTTCCGTCGGTTTCTTCACATATCGAATGACACAGACGCTCTGACACGGACGTTCTCGTCATCCATGACACAAACGTATATTTGTCGATGACTCACCTGGCTTTGATGAATGCACGTATGCGACCTTACGAACTGGCAGTCGCGCGCGTACGTCCAGAAAGTGTCCCTGGTCGTCATCGACGAGATTCACCTCCTCGGCGCGGACCGCGGGCCGATCCTCGAGGTGATCGTCTCGCGCATGCGGTACATCTCCGCGCGGACGAAGCAGCCTGTGAGGATCGTCGGTCTGTCCACCGCGCTCGCGAACGCGCGCGATTTAGGCGACTGGCTCGGGATCGAAGACGAAGGCCTCTTCAACTTCCGTCCGTCCGTGCGGCCGGTGCCGCTTGAGTGCCACATCCAAGGCTTCCCGGGTAAGTTTTACTGCCCGCGGATGATGACGATGAACAAGCCGACGTACGCGGCGATTCGCACGCACTCGCCGGAGAAACCGACGCTCGTGTTCGTGTCGTCGCGCCGACAGACGCGCCTCACCGCGATGGATTTGATCGCGTACGCCGCCGCGGACGAGCGACCGGAGGGTTTCGTGCACATGTCCGCGAACGAGCTCGCGGGCGTCGTTCGCAGGGCGAGAGATCCCGCGCTGAAGCACTGTTTGCAGTTCGGCATCGGCATTCACCACGCCGGATTATCCCCGGAGGACAGGGCGATTTGCGAGGAGCTCTTCGCGGAGTGTAAGATTCAAGTGCTCGTGTGCACGTCCACGCTCGCGTGGGGGGTGAACCTGCCCGCGCACCTGTGCATCATCAAAGGCACGGAGTTTTACGACGGCAAGAGTCGAAGGTACGTCGACTTCCCGATCACGGACGTGCTTCAGATGATGGGCAGAGCCGGGCGGCCGCAGTTCGACAAGAGCGGCTGTTGCGTCATCATGGTGCACGAGCCGAAGAAGGCGTTTTATAAAAAGTTCCTGTACGAACCGTTCCCCGTGGAGTCGTCGCTGGCGGACAACCTCCCGGACCACTTCAACGCAGAGGTCGTCGCGGGGACGATACGCTCGAAGCAAGACGCGGTGGACTACCTCACGTGGACGTATTTTTTCCGTCGTCTGGTGCAGAACCCGTCGTATTACGACTGCGAAGGCGTCGAGCACGCGGAACTCAACGCGTTCTTATCGAGGCTCGTCGAGAACGCGCTCGTGATGCTCGAAGACGCGCGGTGCGTCGAGATCGGCGAGGACGACTCCGTGGCGCCGCTTCTGCTCGGTCGCATCGCGTCGTATTACTACCTCCAGCACCCGTCCGTGGCGTTGTTCGCGTCGAGCTTGAGCCACGCGAACACGGTGGAGCAACTCTTAAAGACGCTCTGCGGCGTCGCGGAGTACGACGAGCTCCCGGTGAGGCACAACGAAGACAAAGTCAACGCGGAGCTCGCGATCAGGGTGAAAGAAGCCGGCGGGTTCGCCGTCGACGCGCGGCTCGCGGACGATCCGCACACGAAGGCGAACCTTTTGTTCCAAGCGCACTTCCTTCGCGTGCCGCTGCCGATGAGCGACTACGTCACGGACACCAAGTCGGTGCTCGACCAGGCGATTCGAATCATTCAGGCGATCATCGACGTCGCGTCGGACGCGGGGTGGCTGCACACCGCGCTCAACGCGATGCGTCTGATGCAGATGGTCATGCAAGGGAGGTTCCTCACGGACTCGCCACTCACGACGCTGCCGCACGTGGACGCGGAGGTCGCGGGGAAGCTTCGTCGGGGGGGGGTGAAGTCTCTGCCGCAGTTCTTGACGCGCGCGATCAAGGACCGCGCGGGCGCGAAGAAGGCGCTGTGCGCCGCCGGTTTGAGCGGCAGAACCGCGGAGGAGACCACGAACGTCGCGGCTCGGTATCCGTCCGTGATGATGCGCGCGTCGTCTGTGAAAACTTCGCGCGCCAGCGCCGGCGGCGGAAAAGCGGACGAAGGCGTCGTCGAGGTGCACTTGAAGCGTTTACACGCGAGGGGCGGTAAAGACGGCGGAAACGGCGGCGGCGGTCGGTCCTCCGCGCCCAGGGCGGTGTGTCCGCTGTTCCCGAAGCTCAAAGAGGAAGGATGGTGGCTCGTCTTGGGCGATCGAATCAGCGGCGAGCTCCTCGCGTTGCGACGCGTCGGGTTCGGCGGCGCGGCGAGCGCGAAGCTGACATACGCGGCCCCGGACGCGCCGATCGGCGGAGGTCGCGGCCCCGAGCTCGACCTCGTCGTGCACCTCGTGTCGGACTGTTACGTGGGGATGGATCAAGATCTCGGGGTGTCCGAAGGTCTCCCCGCCTCGATCGACGCGGAGGAGGACGGCGACTCGAGCGACGACGACGGGTTTTGGTTACCGGCTGCCGCCGTCGCGGAGAGGATGAAAGCGGCGTCCGAGACGGCGCGTCGGCTCGCGTCCGAGTCCGAGTCCGAGTCCGAGTCCGAGGACGACGAGGCGTTTTGGGAGGACGAGACGCCGACGGAGGAGGTCGCGGCCGCCGCGGTGGATCAGGACGCGTTCTTCTGGGAGGGCGAGGGCGCGTATCTCGCCGCGGGCGGCGACGGGGAGAAAAAAACCTAAAAAACCAAAACCCACCGCGCCGCCGCCGGGAAGGGCGACGAGGAAGAATTCTGGTTCGACGCGACGACGCGGGAGGCGTCATTTCGCTCGTTCGCTCGTTCGCTCGTTCACGACAAGACAAGGTAGCTTAGCATAGAGTGAACGAACGCACACGCACACACAGGGCAGGGTTTCATCAATACGCCACGTCGTCGTCGTCGTCGTCGTCGTCGTCCCACGTCGCCGCCGGCTTTTGCTTTTCCCCGCGAGCGGCGTCCGGCGCGGCGTTTCTCTCTTCAATCTCCAACAGCTGCTCGAGCGCGTTGCGCGCGTTCGCGGGCAACGCGTCGACGTCGCGCACCTCCGCGTCGACGGACGCGTCGTCGCCAGCCTTGAATCCGGGACCAGAAGCGGCGGGACCGCCCCAGTACTTGTTCCACGGCTTCGCCGGGCGCCACGTCGTCCCCGTCTCGAGAAAGCACAGCGCCATCAAATCGTCCTCGAGGAAATAGTCGTCGCGGTCGTCGACGAACAGCCGGACGCCCTTCTTATCGGCCGGCGTGCTGTGCCCGCCCGCGTAGCGATTGTCCTGGACCTTGCCCTTCTTGAATCCGATCTCGGTCTGGTCCGGCTCGCGCTTCATCATGCACACGGTGAGCATCTGCACGGGCTCGTTCGTCCCGGGCTTGGTCTCCTTGTCGAGCGACCACGCGGTTTCCGACGCGACGATCAGCGGTTTTTTGCACCCGTGCTTATCCTCGCACTTCCAAAACGTCCTCCGCAGGTTGTCGATCTCGCCGCGCACTTTGACACTCACGTCCGCGTCCGTCACCTTCACGTCGATGTCCTCCGCGTAGATCCAGAACGGCAGCTCAAACTCCATGACGACGTCTTCGTCGCTCTCGTGAAGCGAGTACGGCGCCTTCAGACACCGCGCGCCGTCGGGGTCGCCCTCGAACAACCGCCTCCAGTGCTTCCCCGGCTCCGCTTTCGTGAGCGTGATGGTCATCCGTCGCTTGTCTTTTGATACCACGGAGTCCACCGGGGCGTTGACGTCCATGCGGTACGCGAGCCGGCGTTCGATCACGGGCGCGCTGTCCTCGGCTTGGATTTTCAAAACCCCGCTCGCGCCGTCCGCGACGTCGACGACGAGCTCTTTGTCCTCGTACGAGGTCGGGACGTGGACGCTGACGTACACGAACTGCTCGGTCTGCTCCCACTTGTAGTACTTCGCGAGTCGCAGGTCGTACGTCCGCGTGTGGTGCGTGCTTCTCGCTGTCAACGACGAAGCGTACCCGGGCGTCTCGATCGACTCGACGCCGTCGCCGTCGCCGTCGCCCGCGCGCGAGCCGCCGGGAGGCAACGCGGGCGCGGACGCCGCGCGCGTGCCCGCTATCCCGTACACTTCCGCGGCCGCTTCCTTGAACGCCCTCGCCTCTTGTAGCTCCCGATCTGTCCTGTAGTTCGGGTCCGCGAGCTGCCGCTTCTCCGCGTCCTCGATGCGCTTCTGTTCGAGCTCCTTCTCCGCGAGTTTCTTCGCCATCGACCCCGGCGCGTTGGTCACCGGGTAGTGCAGTCCCACCGCGCCCTTCCAGTGCGGCTTCCTCGAGCAAAAGTCGCAGAAGAGACACGTGCACGCGTAGCACACCTTGTTCGACGGTCGTCCGCACACTTCGCACAGCGCGACGAGCTGCGTCCCGCCGTCGACGCGCAGGCCGAGGCGTTCGAGGTCGTCGAGGAGGACGTCCTCGCCGCCGCGCGCGCGAGGGGTCACGCCTGGGATGTATCGAAACTCGTGCTCGCGCGCGAGGAGGTCGTACGTCTCGCGTCGCTTCGGGTCCGACAGCGTCTCGAACGCGAGCTGGACTTTCGCGAACGCGCTCGCGTCGCCGCCCTTGTCCGGGTGATGCGCGCGCGCGGCGGCTCTGTACGCCCCGCGGATCTGCGCCGGCGTCGCGTCGGTTTTGATCTGTAAGATCTCGTAATGCGCGACCCCGCGCAGGTCGCGCACGCTCGCCCACGGATCCTCCGGCGCGGTCGGCATCGTATCGCGGCCGCGCGCTGTTCTGTCGACGCGAGTCAGGGGAGGCGCGTCGGGGCGGGCGTGGCGTGACGTCCGCGCGCGCGCGACGAGTGACGCGACCGCCGTCGCGAGCGCGCGAGATGAGACGACGCGACCGCGTCCGCTCCCCTCCCTTTTTTTTCCCGTGCAGTGCGTGAAAACGGTTGTCGCACTGTTCTCGCGCGAAGAGTTTTTTTTGAAGTTGGTTCTCTCCTTCCTCGGGACGGGACGGACGGATGGACGTCGACGGCGCGCGCGGACGCGTCGGGACGCGCGCGGTGCGGCGCGACCGCGACCGCGACCGCGGCGGCGCGACCGGTCGACGCGCGCGGATACCCCCGCGGGGACGACGCGCGGGGACGAGGGAGGGGGAACGTCGTCGACCGTCCCCAGCGCGGCGCGGCGGAACGAACGTCGTCGGTTCGCGTCGCGCGTGGCGCTCGTCGGTTTCTTCCGGAGTTTACGACAACTGTCTACAACTGTCTCCGGTCGAATCCAACGAAATCCGCAAGCCGACCCACAACCTTTTTCGCCGCCAAAAAGCTCGATAAAAATCTCGCAAACTTTGGCCTTTTGGCGCGACCGGGCGCGATTTAATTGGCCGTTTGAGGGAAAAAGCGCCTCGGCGAGTGGGGTTCGTGAGAAATGCCGAACGCGATCCGCGGACGAGACTGAAACACGATGTCTCGACTCTCGGCGAGCTCGTTTTTCGCGCCCGTGCGCTCTAATGTCGAGATATTTATCTGGAAAAAACCACGCACCGCGACGCACTTTCGCGGACGCGCGCGCGTCGGGACGACGCCAACGCGTGCGACCGACGCGGGGACGCCGGCATAATCCCCCACGGAGACGTGGACGGGACCCCGAATCGATTCCCGCGATCGATCGCGCGCGCGCGGGGACCGGGACGGGGATGCGCGAAATCGGGAAAATCGACGGCGGGGCCATCGCCGTCGCGTGCGCGCCGGACGACCTCGCGTGCGACGAGGTCTCGCTCGAGCTCGACTCCCCGAGGAGCGCCATCGCGGTGATGCAACCTCCTTCGGAACGCGCTCGGCCTCGATCGGCGCGAAGGAGGTCTGTCGACGCTGCGCGCCCGGAGCTGACGCGGTTTTCCGCGCGACGCGCGCGCGCGCGGGGTTCGGCGAACGACGCATCGAACAACCCTCGGAACGCGATCGGAAGCGTGAGCGTCGACACCGGTTTGTGCCTCATGGACGCGCGCGACGACGATCCGACGTCGCCGAAAATCGGGAATTCGGAGATGGGATACGCGCAGCTCATGCCGCTCGTTTTGCACGCGCTGAGTCGATTACGGTGCGTCCCCGCGCGCGTCCCCGCGGCTTGCCTGCAACCTTCCGCCTTACCACGCTTTTCTTGTTATTTTTTTTTCCCGAGCCCCACTCTTTTTTTTGCCGCGCGACCCCCGCTCCCCCCCGCGTCCTGACGCCGCTCCCTCCGCCGCCGCGACGATCGAAACGCAGGACGGAGGGGTGGAAGTCGTTAGAGGACGCGCCGGAGAGCCCGTCCGCGTGGTTCAAGCGGCACAAGCACCCGAACGCGCGCGAGGCGCCGCCGTCGCCGTCGCCGAAACAGCTCGCGCACATCGATCACGGCCTCGCGGTGCTCTCGCCCGTGGCCTCTCGTGGACGCGGCGCGGTCGGCAGCCAGACCGAAAACGAGTGTGCCTACAATACCAGCAGCGCGGGAAGAACCACCGTCGACTCCCCGCCGCCGTCACGGGACGGCTCGCAGACCGCGCACGCGGTGGTGTCCGCCGCGCTCGAGCGCGCGCGCGCGTTCACCCCGGCGCAGATCAGCGCGCTCGGTACGGCGCTGCGCGATAGCAACTGGATCGCCGTGGATCAGCTCGCGACGGTGCGCGCGAGATCCTCTTCGCGGTTTTTTTCGACCGCGCTTTTTGTGACCGAGTTTTTTCCGATCTCATCTTCGCTCTCGCCCGCGATCTCGCGATCGGCGCGCTCGACGCGAGTTCTGACCCCCGTCATCCCCCCCACAGGACGTCCCGAGGACGACGCGATCGAGCGCGGGAGACGAAGGCGACGAGATCGCGCGCGCGTCTCCGATGGAGGCCGCCGCGAGGCTCATGTTCGGGGACGTCGAATCGAAGCGTCTGATGTCCGCCTTGTGGAGAGCGCGAGACCGCGAGGAGGGCGCGGGGGGCGCGTCCACGCCCACCCTGGGCTCGCGCGGCTCGCCGCGTCCCAGTTTGGACGGGATGGAGACGGACTCCGCCGGCGCCACCCGCCGCGGCCCCGGCGTGGGACAGCTCCCCGCGCTCAGAAGGCTCCCGGAGGCGTCGTGCAACAGCTGGGACTGGGTGGACCCGGCGCCGGAGTCGCCGAGTGAGATGCGCTCGGACGCGCGCGCGGAGGACGGGTCCTCCCCGGGCGACGCGGAGACGCAGAGCAAGGTGTTCAGGGTCGCGTCGATGAAGATGCTCCGAAGCGTGGACGAGGACGGGGACGAGCGCGGGCTGATCGAGGACACGCCGAGCCCGGATAACACCGAGTCGCGGGGCGGGAGCGCGACGGACGCGGCGGGCGCGCGAGACGACCGAAACAAGGCGCAGCGGACGAACGAGACGAACGACTCCCCGGGGAGCGCGTTCAAACGTCGAAGAGTGTCGCACGACGACCTGACCAAACACCACGACGCGATGAAGAAAGACGCGACCGATCAAGAAGACGTGAGCCTGGTCGCTTCCAACGCCGCCGCGGTGGACGCCGCGAACGTGGAGGACTCGGACGTCATGAAGGCGCTTCGAAGGCGGTGGGAGAGCATCAGCGGCGGCGGCGGCGCGGGCGGCGGCGGCAGCGGCGTGATCCAGCAGCAGCGCGCGAACCCCCCAGTCGCGGGCGCCGCCGCGCCGGTCGGCCCCGCGTCGGTGAAGGCGTCGCGCCCCAAGCGCGCGACGCCAAACTTGAAGCAGCGTCTCACGGAGGTTGTCATCCCTGTGAAGTGCGTCGCGACTGGCGCGTGGTCGTTCAACACGCGCGTCACCGGGTTGAACCTCGCCAACGCGTCCATCGGGCCGGAGGGCGCGAAGTTCATCGCGAAGGCGCTTCACGGGCGGCGCAACGGGGACGGGTCGTGGGTGTTCAACACGACGTTGCGCACGCTGAACTTGGAGTTCAACAGCATCGGCACCGAGGGCGTGATCGCCATCGCGAGCGCGTTGTGTCCGCGGTGGGTCCCCTCCGATCCCAACGTCGCGGAGTACGTCTACGGCGGCGGCGACGGGAAATCCGAGCCGCCGCTCGAGGACGTGAGCCTCGATCACGTGCAACGCGTCGGCGGCGGTAAGTGGGTGTGCAACACGACGATGAAGGTTCTGAACTTTAACTTTTGCGACATCGACGCCGTCGGCGCGGGCGCGCTGTCGCGGTTGCTCACGCCGAGGGTGGACGAGATGGGCGACTTTGTGTACTGCTCGGGCGTCGCGAACATCTCGCTGTTTCACAACCACATCGGCCCGGACGGCGCGCGCGCGCTCGGGGACGCGATCGCGCCCAGACGGCAGCAAAGAACGGGCGAACTCGTGTTCAACCCGAAGTTCGAGTCTCTGAACGTGGGAAGGAACCAGCTCGGCGATCTCGGTCTCGCGCACCTCGCGAGGGCGTTCAAACCCGCCGTCGCGCTCAACGGATGCTGGTGCTTCAACCCGACGTTTCGTCACCTGCACGCGAACATGAACTCGTGTTTGTCTCAAGCCGGGCCGCTCGCGATCGGGGAGAGCTTATCCCCGCGCGCGAACCCGGACGGATCCTGGGCGTTCTCGAGCTCGCTCACGACGCTGCACCTCGCGAACGTGTTCCTCGGAGAAGAAGGCGGCAAGGCGGTGGCGTCCGTCGTCGCGCCGCGGCGAACGACGATTCGCGGCGCGCCGACGTACGTCTTCCCGAGCACGCTGAGGGTTTTGAACCTCTCTCGGACCGGTCTCGGGGACGTCGGCGCGGGCCACATCGGCGTCGCGCTGCAGCCGGTGTGGTGCGTCGCGGGAGGGAACGCGCGCGAGTTCGCCGCGGACGGCGACCCGGGCGCGGGCGCCGCGTGGCGTCCGATCGAGGGCGGAGACGCCGCGGGCGCGGGCGCGGGCGGCCGCGTCGGCTTCGGACGGTGGGTGTTCAACGCGAAGATGCGCGAGGTGCACCTCGGGGGCAACTCCATCGGCGTCGCGGGCGCGCAGGCGATCGCGCGCGCGATCGCGCCGCGACGCAACAACCTCAGCGACAAGGTCAACGCCACGGAGGAGTCCATGTGGGCGTTCAACACCGCGCTCAGGGTGCTTGACTTGAGAGACAACGCGATGGGGAGGGAGGGCGCGGAGGCCATCGCCGCCGCGATCGAGCCCGTCGCGGTGGACGTCGACGCCGCGGACAACAGCTCGCCAGAGTCTCTGTCCGGGGCGTCCTCCCCGGGGACGTTCCCGGTGATGCCGGGGTCGAACGCCGCGCCGTTGGGGTCGTCGTCGCCGTCCGACTCGAGGCTTCCGGGGTCCGTCTCGAATCTTCTCGACCGACGCGCCAACGCGTCCGAGCGAAGAGCGCGTCGACGGTGGATCCCCGGCGGCGGCGCGCTCGCGGTGCTGAACCTCGAGTTCAACAACATCGGGCCGGAAGGCATCTGCGCGATCGCGACCGCGCTCGAGCCGCGGTGGTGCCTGTGGGCGTGCGCAGAGCACACGACGGCGTCGCGCGCGTCGTCGCCGGCGCTGAGCGACTCGGACGGCGGCGGGCACGTCCTCGGCATGTCGACGGGCTCCTCCCCGGGGTCCACCCCGGGGTCGCTCACCCCGGCGCTCACCCCGCGCGGCGCTTCGTTCACGAGCGCGTCGCGCCCCGCGTCCGGCAGACTGTTCGCGAGCTCGCGCCCGGTGTCCGGACGCGCGCGGCGGCACAGCGCCGTCGACGCGACCGCCGACCCCCGCGACGGGTCGCTCGCCGCGCTCGCGTGCGTCGGCGCCGGCGGCGAAGGCTGCGAGTGCGCCGCGTGCGCGAACCGCGTCTGGGACGCGCCGCCGCGACGCGAGAAGCTCCCTTTCTCGCTCCCGGGCCCGGGCGACGGGCACTGGGTCGTGAACCGGAGCTTGAAAGCGCTCGGCGTCGCCGGAAACGGGATGGGCGACGCCGGCGCGACGGCGCTCGCCGCCGCCGTGGAACCCCGGATCGGCGTCGACGGCGGGTGGGTCACGAGCGCGCTGCACGCGATCGACGCGAGCGAGAACGTGATCGGCGTGGACGGCTTGCACGCGCTCGCGGACGCGCTCGAGCCGAAATGCACGCGATGCGCGCGTCCGCGGTCGCGGCCGGGCAGCGCTCGGAGCGGATCGTCGTCCGGGTCGGACGGAACGCGCTGTTGCGCCGCGCACTCGCTCCCGCACTCGAAAGACACGTCGTCGCACGGAGGAAGCGTCTTGAGGTCCGTGCTGACGACAAACGCGGTCGCCGCGGCGGCGAGAGCGGACGCCGCGGCGGCGACGACGAAGCTGTTCAATGCCGTCGGTCTGAGCGACGGCGAGGACGCCAACTCGGAGGGGGGCGGCGCGGAGGGCGCCGCGGCGGATTTCGTCGGCGGGTTTCCGTCGCCGGCGCAGACGACGACCGCGGCGGTCGAGTGTTCGTACGGTATTCGAGCCTCGATTCGACGGCTGGATCTCATGAGCAACAATCCTGACCCTGAACTGAAGGAGCGGTTCAAGAGTTTGACCGCGTCCGGCGGGGGCGAGATCAACGTCTGAGCGGACGCTCGGACGAAAAACGTATCAACGGCGGCTTCGGCGTTTGCGCGAAAATGCGAAACGCCACGCAGCTCTCGTTGAAGAACGTTGTATTTGTAGTAGGCAAAAAAGTTGCACGCGGCGTAGGTTGCCGTGAGAGTATTACTCTTTATGTTGTAAAAGACTAAGTTATCAAGTAAGGGCATCACGTCGCCAGCGTCGCGCAAACGGCGGCGCTCGAAGGCGAACGCGCGCGCGTCGTCGTCGTCGCCGTCAATCGTCGTCCCGTCGCGTCCCCGGCGGCAGCTCCGCCGTGATCTCCCAGAAATCCTCCGCGTGTTCGCCGTGCGGGTTTGACACCCGGTCCGGCGCCATCCTTTGCGCGAAGTCCGCGTCGAGAACACACCTGATGTCGCTCAGTTTCACCGTCCTCGGCGGCCGCGAATGACTTTCGAGCCAAACGCGCGTTCTCTCCCCCTGCTCGTCCGCCTCCTCGAACAGCGGCTGAACCACGCACTCGCCGTCGTCGAGGTCGATGGTCTCCACCTTCCCGACGCTCCACTCGCCGACGTCGTCGGGGTAGAGCACGAGATCCCACTCCATCACCCCGACGCTCGCGTTTGAGCTCGCGGCGACGCGCGATCGACGCGCGCGCGGGGGACGCGTCGTCGCGACGCGCCAGCGCGCGTTCGCGACCGACGCTCGCGCGCGACGAGAGGACGCGGCGAAATCGCGGCGGCGGCGCGAGGACGACGCGAGCGGAGTCGCGGCAGCGCGGCACGCGATCGCGCGCATCTCTTCGCGCGTCGGCCGCGCGCGGAGGTGCGGGGCGCGCTCGGTGTGATGAGCTCTAGTCGTACTCGCGAAACGAACATCAGCCTCGTTTTCGACGAGTCGAGATCTCCCCGCCGGTCGTCGCCATTCCCCCGCGCCGGGGGGCGCCGACGGCGTCGGTCCGCGATGGAGGACTTCCAAAGCTTCATGCACGGCTTCGCCGCGTCGGTACGCGACGACGAACGCGCGCGCATTCCCCTCGCGCCGCGACCCATCTCGTTTCCCTCCGCGCGTCCTCGCCTCGCGCGGAGAGTGCCCACGACGCTCACGTTTCGTTCGCGCTCGCACCTCGTCTGACGCGCGTTCCTCGACCCCCCACAGCCTCACGCGACGAGAAGGGAGAACGAGAGCACGCCGCGGCGACGCGCGAGCGCGAGAGGCGCGAGCGACGCGCGAGGCGGCGGCGACGACGCGCGCGGTGACGGACGCGAGCGAGATCGCGAAGGCGACGGCGCCGGCGCCGGCGCCGGCGGGAGGAGAGACCCGCGGTGGGCGTCCGAGCCCGTGAGCGGGCAGTCCGCGGCCGCGAACGCGTGCGTGCTCGCGTTCGTGATCGTCTTCATGCCGATGCTGCGAGCGCTGTTCCGAGCCGCGCTCTTGGTCGCCCTCGGCGCGGCGTTCACGAGCAACCCGGGTCGGGACGAGAGCGCCCGCCGACGGTGCTGGGACGTCCTCCTCGACGAACGCCGGCGAAGAATCAACGAGCGGAACGTCCACGACGCGTCCAACTTGAACGTCGTGCGGATGATAAAGAACGCGGTGAACGACATCGGGGGCGCGCTGCAAGGCCGCAGGGTCATGGTCGACTTCGTGTTTTGTTCGTTCGCGTACTTGGAGTCAGAGTCGGAGGTGGACGCGCAGTTTTTCGCGGTGGGCGCGTTCGGGTCGTGGCACGTCGTCGAGATGTCGCGCGTCCGCGGGGTCGTGGAGTGGGCCGCGAGCGCGTTGGATAGAGCCGTGGAGGCGACGGGGGTGTCTTAGGGGGAGTCTTACTTAGTGGGATGATGGTAGCTTAGTTAGATGGTGGCGCGAGTCCGTCTGGTGAGAAAAACGCATCCGTCACTCCATGAAGCCAGAACTCGCCAGGCCCTCTGCTCTCGGCCGCGGTCGCGGTCTCGGAAACTTTTATTTCACGACACGACGTGTTCCCCCGCGCGCGTCGGGACACTCCGAGACGCGTCCTCACGGCTCGAGGACGCGATGAGGGCGTTCGGCGCTCCCATTAGGGACGCGTGCGCCGACGGCGGCGGGATTCCGCGCGTCGTCGCGGAGACGATCGCCTGGCTCGACGCGCACGGTGCGCGCGCGTTCCCCTCGGATCCTCCGACAGCTCGCGGCGTCGCGCGTGGTAACAATTTGGAATCGAGAAGTTCCCCCGGCGCGGCGACACCCCGCCGCGTCCCCGCCCCGACCGCGACCTCCGCGCGCGTCGTCTCACGCGCCCGCGCCCCTCTCTTACCCCTCACACACCCACGCAGTCGGCGTCAAGGTCACGGACGGCCTGTTCGCGTCGCCCGGGTGCGAATCCGTCATCGCGGACGTGAAGTCTCGGTACGAGCGCGGGGACGTGATGCCGCTGAAGAATGCGAACGACGCGCACGACGTCGCGGGCGTCCTGAAGCTTTTCCTTCGCTCGCTGCCGGAACCGCTTCTTTCGTATCGGATGTACGACTCCCTCCTCGCCGTCGCCGCGGTGCCGACGCGATCGCGCCGCGTATTGGCGCTGAGCTCGCTGCTGTCGCATTTAGACCCGCCGTCGCGGGCGACGCTGAACGCCGTGCTCGCCTTCTTGCAGCGCGTCGCGATCGCGCTCGCGGCCGCGACCGGCGGGCACGGGACCGGGGACGACGCGATGAACGCGCACGTCGTCGCGGTGAAACAACTCGCGCGGGCGTTCAGCCCGGTGCTGCTCCGACTGCGCGGCGGCGTTTTCGGCGGCGGCGGCGGCGGCGGCGACGAAAACGCGGCAAAGGACGACGCGAAACGAGGCGACCACGTCATCGAGCTCCTCATCGAGCACAGGAACGACATCTTAGGCGGGAACAAGGGCGCCGGGAGCCGAGCGAACGAGCCGGGCAAGAGCGGCAAGGGGCTCACGACTCGCGTCAACTCGGGTGGGAATATCAACGACGACGCGAGAAACGACAGAAACGAGGGCAGAGCGGCCGCGTCTGCGAACGCGCCGCGGGCGCTGGATTTGAATGCCGCGGGCAAGGAGAACGCGCCGAGCGCGACGATCGGCGCGAAAGCGACGGCGACGGCGAAGAAGCCATTCGTTCTCGCCGCCACAGCGCCGGAGGCGCGGCCGAGGGTGGTGGACGTCGTGCTTCCCTCCGCCGCCGCCGCCGCGGGACGCGCGAAGGACCCCGCCGCCGTCGCGGACGCGTGGATGTCGACGTGCGTGGGGTCCTTGTTTGGCGGGGACGACGTGTTCACCGCGGAGATCGACCGCGCCGCGGGGACCGGGCTGGAGATTCTGTATAAAACCCCGGTCTTAGGCCTAGCCCCGGACGCGCTCGCGACGGAGAAGCAGCAGATCAAACGACGGCTGCGGTCGTTCGATAACCACGTCCTCGCGTGCAGCGGAAGGAAAGCGACGAAGGAGGATAAGAGGCATCTTCGTCCGCTGTATTTACGCCTCGCGCACGTCAAACGGCAGATGCACGTGTTAGAGAGCGTCGGCGCGGGCGTCATGGGGGGCGGCGCGGCGGGAGAATGCGCGGACCGACAACGGCTGAGGGCGTCGTCGACGGCGAGTTAGCACGC
>Ga0315315_10003243_pt1 | contig 14952 bp, 25 predicted proteins | sample M140m3416metaG_FD_203699 | JGI IMG/M metagenome (GOLD analysis project Ga0315315, IMG submission 203699) | Ammonia-oxidizing marine archaeal communities from Monterey Bay, California, United States - M1 40m 3416 | ecosystem: Environmental > Aquatic > Marine > Intertidal zone | place: USA...
CTTTCAGCAACTGCATCTATTAAAAAGATATATCGCAAATAAATATAAGAGTAAGATTGTATCATGTAAAACTATAAGAAATAAAGCTAAAGTAGCTTTATCATCTCGAAATAATCTTCTTAATAAAAAACAATTAGTTTTAGCTGGAAAATTAGCACAATCTCTTTTTATTTTTAAAAAAAGATTAAACAAAAAAAAGGACTTTAAAAAAATTTTTAATGATAAAAAAAAAGAATTAAATAAGTTATTTAATATTAAGATTGAATATTTAGAATTAAGAAATATTTTTGATTTAAGTATTTCAACAGATGTTAAAAACTCAAAACTCTTTATAGCTTATTATCTCAATAAAGTTAGGTTAATAGATAATTTTTGATAATTACAAAAAGTAAGCACCAACACCTAAGAAAGACACAAAACCTATTACATCTGTTATTGTTGTTACAAAAACACTTGATGCAATTGCTGGATCGATACTCATTTTTTTTAGTGTTACAGGAACTAAAATTCCAAATAATCCTGCAACTATCATTGTTAGCACCATTGAGATTGAAATGATCATTGAAAGTTGAAAATCTTGAAACCAAATTTGTACAATAAAAGAGCTTATTACAGCAAAAATTATTCCATTTAAAATACCAATATTAAATTCTTTGAGAATATTCTGATTAAAATTATTTTTTGTTAAATCATTTGTAGCTAAAGTTCTGATAGTTACAGCAAGAGTTTGCATTCCGGCATTGCCCCCCATAGAAGCAACTATAGGCATTAAAAAAGCAAGAACAACCATTTGTTCAATAGTTGCGCCAAATAAACTTATGCAATATGTAGCAAGAAAAGCTGTAAAAAGATTAAGAAGTAACCAATTAAAGCGTCTTTTTGTTTTCGTTATTACTCCATCAGTAATTTCTTCATCACCAACTCCAGCTAATCTCAAAGCATCTTCTTCAGCTTCTTCTTTAAGAACAGTTAAAACATCATCTGAAGTAATCATTCCAACTAATTTGTTAGTTTTATCTACTACGCAAGCAGAGTTTAAGCCATAATTTTCAAAAAGATGACCTACTTCCTCTCTATCCATATCTACAGGAACTAAGAAGGTTGAGTCTTCCATTATTGATGACATTTTAGACTCACGTGGAGTTCTTAACACTTTTGATGATGGGACTGTTCCAATTGGTTTAAAATTTTCATCTACTATATAAATTTCTAAAAATTGTTCTGGTAAATCTTTATTTTCTCTTAAGTAATCAATTGTTTGTCCAACAGACCAATTACTAGGTATTGCTGTAAATTCACGTTGCATTATTCTCGCTGCACTGTCCTCTGGATAACTAAGACCTTCTAATAAGGCGAATCTATCTTTTGGTGGTAAAGAACTTAAAATAATATTCTTATCTTTTTCCTCAACATTTTCTAAAATTGCAATTGCGTCATCTGACTCTAAATTTTTCAAAATTCTAACAATTGCTTCTGATGAAAGATATTTTATAATTTCCGACTGAACAGACTCATTTAATTCTATAAAAACCTCTGGATGAATTTTAAAATTATTTAGTTTAATTAATTTTTCTCTATCATTTTGATTTAAATGCTCTATGATATCTGCGGCATCAGCAGGATGCATCTCCTCAAATGAATTAGTAATAAATAATGCATCATTACTTGTAATTTTATCAGTAACAACTTTTATATATTCTTTATTAAATTCAAAATTGACTTTTTTATCTTTAATTTTTTTAATTAAAGTCATAAATTTACCTATTATTCTGTCGCAACTTTTAATACATAATAAGAAGAATACAATTTTTAAATGAACATTGAGATTAAAAAGTCCAAAAAACCAATAAAATATGAGGATGCCATTAAATTTATGGAAAAAAGACTTTTGAAGATTAATGAAAAAAAAGATAAAGAATTAATATGGATTTTAGAACATGCTGATATTTACACAGCAGGAACTAGTTATTTAGAAAGTGAAATATTAGATAAATCTATTAAAATTTCAAAAACTAAAAGAGGTGGAAAAATTACTTTCCATGGTCCTGGGCAATTAATTTGTTATTTTGTTTTAGATCTTAAAAAAAGAAAAAAAGATATAAGAAAATTAATAAATGTAATTGAGAAAACAATTATAGATACCCTTAATTTTTATAATATCAAAACATTTGCTGATAGAAAAAATATTGGAATTTGGTTCAATGATAAATCAAATATCAAAAAAATAGCTGCAATAGGAGTCAGGGTTAGAAAATGGATTGCTTATCATGGTTTTTCTATAAATATAGATAACGATTTAAAAAAATATAACGCCATAATACCTTGTGGTATTAAAAATAAGAAAGTGACTAATTTAAAAATGATTAGTAATCAGAATTATGAAGGTTTATCAAATAAATTAATCAAAAATTTTATTTTAAATTTAAAATATTAAGTCTTTTAATTTTTAATAACTTTTTAAAATAGTCTGGTAAAAGAGCTTTATAAGTATATCTTTTATTCTTAATCATAAATTTTATTTGATATGAATGGAGCATTAATTCTTTATTAGATCCTTTTATAAATCTTGAAGATTTATATTTTTGATCTCCATATATTGAATGGCCTATATTGAATAATTGTTTTCTTAATTGGTGTTTTCTACCAGTAATAGGTTTCATTTCAATTAAAGATGAGTGAGTATTTTTATCAATCACTTTATAATTTGTTATGGCAATTTCATTAATTTTTTTTTCATTTTCAATTCGAATTAAATCTTCATTCCATTGTCCTGAATTTTTTTCAATTTCTCCATGACAAATAGCTAAATATGTTTTATGAACTTTCCTTAACCTAAATAGTGAAGTTAATAATTGAGCAGTTTCTCTATTTTTAGCCATAATAAAAACACCGGAAGTATCTTTATCTAATCTGTGAACAGAGTATGGTTTTGTTCCTTTAAAGATTTCACTTTTAGAAAATATATCAACTAAATTTTTTTTTGATTTTGTTCCTCCCTGAACTGATATACCGGCTCTCTTATTAAGAACTAGAAAATTTTCATTATCATCAATTACTAGGTTTTCATTTGCTTTAATAATTTCATTAGTTGGTTCAAACTTTATTTTTTTTTGTATAATTATTTCTTTAAATCTAAAATTAAATAAATCTATTTTGTCATCAGTCTTAACCTTGAAGGAGCTTTTTATCTTTTTTTTATTTAATTTAATCTTTCCACTTCTTAAATTTTTCTCTATTAAACTTTGAGGTATTTTTCCAAGCTTATTTCTTAACCATCGATCAATTCGCATATCATTACACGATTGATCAACTATAAAACTTTTAATCATAATATTTTTTATATGATATTATTTTAAGCTGAAGCTACTTTTTTTTCTTCTGTTTTGGTTGTTTCTTTTGATGTGTCTTTTTTCTTTTTGTCTACTCTTTTTGCTTCAACGTCTCTATCGACAAATTCGATAATTGCCATTGGTGCATTATCACCGTATCTAAATCCAGCTTTAATAATTCTTGTATATCCGCCATTTCTTTTTTCATATCTTTTTGATAATGTTTTTTTCACTTTGTTGGCTGATTTGGAATCTTGCAACTGAGAAACTAATAATTTACTAGTTTGTAAATTATTCTTCTTCCCTAATGTTATTATTTTATCAGCTTGTGGTTTAAGAAATTTAGCTTTTGGCAATGTAGTTTTGATTTGCTCATATTTTATTAATGAATTGAGCATATTTTTCAATAATGCTTTTCTATGTTCAGAAGTTCTATTTAACTTCTTATTTGTCATAGAGTGTCTCATTAGATGGCTTCCTCTAATTTTTTAGACATTTCTGCAATATTATCTGGTGGCCAATTAGGTATTTCCATGCCTAAATATAATGACATTCCAGTCAAAACTTCTTTTATTTCATTTAAAGATTTTCTTCCAAAATTAGGAGTTCTCAACATTTCTCCTTCTGATTTTTGAACAAGATCGCCTATATAAATTATATTATCATTTTTTAAACAATTCATTGATCTAACAGAAAGTTCTAATTCGTCTACCTTTCTTAATAAATTTTTATTAAACTCTGGTTCTGTGGAAACTTCTTTAACTGCTACTTCAACTGGTTCATCAAAATTAACAAACATTTTTAATTGATCTTGGAAAATTCTCGCTGCATATGCAACTGCATCTTCTGCAGAAATTGCACCATTGGTCTCTACTTCCATTGTAAGTTTATCATAATCTAGAGCCTTACCTTCTCTTGCAGTGCTTACTGAATAAGATACTTTTTTAACTGGACTATATAATGAGTCTATTGCGATTAAACCAAGAGGTGGTTCTTCTGGCTTATTTAGATCAGCTGGTACATATCCTTTACCTGTACTAACATTCATTTCCATATGAAAATTAGTATTTTCATCTAAATTACAAATTACTAGATCTGGATTTAAAATTTCAATATCAGTTACTGCAGTTATATCTGAAGCTTTTATTTCACCCGGACCTTTTGCATCTAGCACTAATTTTTTTGTTCCCTCTGCATTACTTTTTAATGCCAATGATTTCACGTTCAAAACTATATCTGTTACATCTTCTCTAACTCCCTTAATTGACGTAAATTCATGAAGCACACCATCAATTTGAATTGATGTCACGGCAGCTCCTCTTATTGATGATAATAAAATTCTTCTTAAAGAGTTACCTAAAGTTAAACCATATCCTTTTTCCAGAGGTTCTGCGATTATTTGTGCATGAGTAAGATCTTCACTTATTTTGACATCTAATTTTGCAGGTTTAATAAGTGATTTCCAATTTTTTACATTTACGTTTTCAGTTTGCATTAAACTCTCCTTTTTTTTGGTGGTCTTGTGCCATTGTGAGGCATAGGTGTTGTGTCTTTAATTGATAAAATTTTGAAACCTCTTGCTTGTAATGCTCTTAAAGCAGTTTCACGTCCAGAACCAGGACCTTTTATTTCAACTGTTAAACTTTTCATACCAAACTCAAGAGCTTTTGATGCAGCAGAATCTGCTGCTACTTGAGCTGCATATGGTGTAGATTTTCTTGAACCTTTAAAACCTTTCTGTCCGGCAGAGGCCCATGAAATAACATTTCCATTAGTATCAGCTATTGAGATTATAGTATTATTAAAAGTTGATTGAACGTAAGCAATTCCATTTAAAATATTTTTTTTAATTTTCTTTTTTTTTGAATAAGAACTTTTATTAATTTTTTTTGAAACTTTTTCAGTTTTTTGATCTTTATTTTCAACTTTATCTACTTTTGCCATATATTATTTTTTAAGTGGTGTTAATTTTTTACCAGCAATAGCGATAGCTTTACCTTTTCTAGTTCTGGCGTTACATCTTGTCCTCTGACCTCTAACAGGCAATTTTTTTCTATGTCTAGAACCTCGATAACAAGCAAGATCAATTAATCTTTTTATACTTAATGAGTAGTCTCGTCTTAAATCACCTTCAACTTTAAAATTTTGATCAATAAATTCTCTTATTTTTAAAATTTCATCATCTGTTAACTGATTAACTCTTTTTTCTTTTGGGATAGCCAATGAAGAGCAAATTTTTTGAGAAAATTTATCACCAATGCCGTAAATATAAGTAAGACCTATATGAACCAACTTGTTTTGTGGAATGTTAATACCTGCAATACGAGCCATAAATTTTGTGATAAATTCAGCCTTTTATATAAGAAGTTCTTCTAAAGTCAATGTCTTAAACTGTTAGAAAATCATCAATTTTAGTGGTTATTTCCTCAATTTTTAATGCTCCATCTATTTCATAAAAATTTGAATTTTTATTATAAAAATCAAGGATAGGTTTAGTTGTGCCCATGTAAGTATCGTATCTTTTAAGAATAGTATCAGTCTCATCATCTGACCTTTTTTCTATGATTTTTCTTTTTTCAATTCTTTTTATAATTGTATTTTTATTAACATTAAGAAAAAAAATAAAATCTATTTTTTGGTTTGATTTTTTTAATAATATATCTAAATTTTTAGCTTGATTTATTGACCGTGGATATCCATCAAAAATTAATCTATTTTTTTTTTGAGGGTCAAATATAATCTTTTCAATCAGTCCGTTAACAATTTCATCATTAACAAATTTCCCATCATTCATGTTGTTAATTATTCTTTTTCCAATTTCTGTGTCATTTTGAATTTCACTTCTTAAAATATCTCCGGTAGATACCTGAAAACCTTTCAATTTTTTTACTAAATATTTAGCTTGGGTGCCTTTTCCTGCTCCTGGAGGTCCAAATAGGATGATATTCACTTATTTATCTACCAAACTTTGTTTTTTTAATGAGTTGTTCATACTGAGAACTCATTAATCTTGTTTGAATTTGTGTTACTGTGTCAATTGCAACAACAACTACAATTAAAATTGATGTACCACCTAAATAAAAAGGAATAGGATAATTTGCAATTAAAAATTCTGGCATTAAACAAACTAATGTTAAATATAAAGCGCCTATAGTTGTCAATTTCGTTAAGATATTTTCAATATATAAAGCTGTACTTTCTCCTGGTCTTATACCTGGTACAAATCCACCGTACTTTCTTAAGTTGTCTGCTGTTTCCGTTGGATTAAAAGTTATGGATGTATAAAAAAATGTGAAAAATATTATCCCAGATGCATATAAAATCATATATAAAGGTTGTCCTTGAGTAAAATAAGAACTTAAATTTAAAAAAGTTTCACTATCAGAAAAATTAAAATTCGAAAATGTTACTGGTAATAACAATAATGCTGAAGCAAATATTGCTGGGATTACACCAGCTTGATTAATTTTAAGTGGTAAATGTGAGGACTCACCTCCATACATTTTATTTCCCATTTGTCTTTTAGGATAATTTATCAAAATTTTTCTTAAAGCTCTTTCCATAAAAACGATAAATAAAATTGTCCCTATTAATAAGATAAAAATTGCTAAAAGCATAAAAGTGGAAACAGCACCAGTTCTACCTAATTCAAAAGTTGTTACTAGCGCTCTTGGTATTTCGGCTACAATTCCTGCAAAAATTATTAGAGATATACCGTTACCAATACCTCTTTGAGTAATTTGCTCACCAAGCCACATTAAAAAAATCGTACCTGCGACTATTGTCGTAACAGTTGATATCTTAAAAAAGATACCAGGATTAATTACTAAGTTTGCAGAAGACTCCAGTCCAACTGACAATCCATATCCCTGAACTGTTGCTAATAAAACTGTTCCATATCGGGTAATTTGAGTTATTTTAGATCTTCCAACTTCACCTTGTGATTTTAAATTTTTAAAATAATCAGAAACTCCAGTTAATAATTGAACGATTATCGATGAAGAAATGTAAGGCATTATACCAAGTGCAAAAATAGCCATTCTACTTACAGCACCACCAGCAAACACATTAAACATTCCAAGTAATCCTTTTTGATTTCCCTCCATCATTATTTTTAATTGCTCTGGGTCAATACCAGGCAAAGGAACAAATGTGCCAAATCTATAAATTGCCAATAATGCTATTGTAAATATGATCCTATTTCTTAAATCACTGCTTGATGAGGAAGAGCTCATTAATAAATCTTATTTTTTTAATTGTATAGATCCACCTATTTTTTCAAGTTTCTCTACAGCTGATTTTGATGCTAAATCTGCTTCTATATTTACTTTGTCTTTAATTTCACCAGATCCTAATATTTTTAGTTTTAATGAATTTTTATTAATCAATTTTAATTTTTTTAATAAATTTGAATTAATAGTTTCATTAGATTTTAAATTTTTTTTATCTATGTAAGATTGAATTTTATCTAAATTTAAAATTGCAATATTATCTTTTCTAATTGAATTAAAACCTCTTTTAGGTAATCTTCTATATAGAGGCATTTGACCACCTTCAAAACTTTTTATTGCCACTCCAGATCTTGATTTTTGTCCTTTGACCCCTCTTCCAGAGGTTTTGCCTTTTCCAGATCCAATACCTCTACCTACTCTAATTTTGGATTTATTTATTTTATTTCTATTGTTAAGTTTTATCATTATCCTCTTTTTTCGACAATTTCTGAGATTTTTTTATTTCTTATATTTGATATTTGTTTAGGGGAATTTTGTTTTAAAAGAGCTTTCATTGTGGCTCTTATAACATTGTGAGCATTCGAAGTACCCATTGATTTAGCAACAATATCCTTTACTCCTAAAACTTCACACACTGCTCTAACAGGACCACCGGCAATTATACCAGTTCCTTTTGAAGCAGCCCTTAACACAATTTTACCAGATCCATCTTTTGCTTTGACATCGTGATGAATTGTTCTGCCTTCTCTCAATGGTATATGGATTAATTTTCTTCTAGCCATTTCATTTGCTTTTTTAATTGCATCTGGCACTTGTTTGGCTTTAGCATGTGCTATTCCAATTTTACCAGATTGATTCCCAACCACAACTAATGCTGAAAATCCAAATCTTCTTCCACCTTTAACAACTTTTGTAATACGATTGATGTGGACTAACTTTTCCAAAATATCGTCATTTTTTTTGTCTTTATTATTATCCATAATTAAAATTTCATCCCATTTTTACGTAAAGTTTCAGCAAAAACCTTTACTCTTCCATGATATTTATAAATTCCCCTATCAAAGAATATTTTTGTTATTTTTTTTTCTTGTGCCTTTTTGGCAAGTTTTTCTGCAACAATTTTTGATAATTCAGTTTTGTTTACTTTTGTCTCTTGCTTAATTCCTTTTTCTATAGATGATGCGGATATAAGCGTTATACATTTTTTATCATCAATTATTTGAGCTGAAATATTTTTCAGCGATCTTGAAATGCTTAATCTAAACCTGTCATTTGATGCAACTCTTTTAGTTTTGTTACTAACTCTAAATTTTTTTCTCTTACTACTATCAAGTTTCATTATTTTTTCTTACCCTCCTTCTTGAGAATGTATTGACCCTTTTCTCTTACTCCTTTACCTTTATAGGGTTCTATTTTACGAAAAGTTTTAAGTTTCGATGCAATAGCTCCAACTTGTTGTTTGTCACTACCTGATATTTTCAAAGTTGTCTGTTTTTCCACAGCAATTTTAACCCCTTCAGGAATATCGAAGTTTATGTCATGACTATATCCAAGTTGTAAATTTAACTGATTCCCCTTTAAAGCTGCTCTGTAACCTACTCCAACTAATTCAAGAGTTTTTTCATAACCTTTACTTGACCCCAAAACGGCATTACTTATTAAGCTTCTATTCATACCCCATAGCCTTTTTGAATTTTGATCAATTTTTTTGGGTTTGATGCTAATTTCTTTTCCTTCTTTAATGTCTAAATTAAATATTTCTAAATCAATGTTTAATGATTTTTTGCCTAAAGGTCCCTCAATATTTAATATATTACCTGCTAAGGCTACTTTTACTTTTTCAGGGATTGAAATATTTATTTTACCAATTTTAGACATTAAAATACCTTACAAATTATTTCTCCACCAACACGCTGCTTTCTAGCATCTATATCAGTCATTACTCCTTTTGGAGTTGATACTATAGCAATTCCCAAACCATTATTTATTTTCGGCAAGCTATCTGCGCTTGAAAATATTCTTCTTCCGGGCTTAGATACTCTTTCGAAAGTACTAATAACTGGGTTACCTGAATGATACTTGAGATCTAAAGATAACAAAGGCTTATTACTATCAGAACTTACTTTAAAATCTTTTATAAAACCCTCATTTTTCAATATTCCAGCAATTTTCACTTTAAAATTTGAAGAAGGCAATTCCACTTTTTTGTGATTTCTGTCTTGCGCATTTTTAACTCTTGCTATCATATCTCCAATTGGGTCACTTAAACTCATAAATTCCTTTCTACCAACTTGATTTAACTAATCCTGGTATCTTTCCTTGCAAACCTAATTGTCTTAATGCAATTCTAGATATCTTTAATTTTCTATATACACCGTGAGGTCTTCCTGTTATTTGACATCTATTCATCACTCTTATTCTGGATGAATTCCTAGGTAATTTTGATAATTTCTGTTGTGCTTTGAATCTTTCTTCTAAAGGTAGTTTTTTATTCATAACTATTTTTTTTAACTTCTCTCTTTTCTTAAAAAATTTACCTGAAAGTTTTATTCTTTTATTATTCTTATTTATTGAACTTAATTTAGCCATTACTAATTATCTCCTTTTTTGATAAATGGAAAATTTAATTTTTCTAATAACGCAAAGCTATGATCTTTATTTCTAGCTGATATAACAATAATAATATCTAAACCTCTTACTTTATCTGCCCTGTCGAAACTTACTTCAGGAAAAATAATATGCTCTTTTATTCCAAATGTATAATTTCCAAATTTATCAAAACCTTTAGATGATAATCCTCTGAAGTCTTTAATTCTTGGTAAAGCTATATTTACTAGCCTGTCTAAAAATTCAAACATCTTATCTTTTCTTAGTGTTACTTTTAAACCTGCATTAGAGCCTTTTCGTGTTTTAAAGTTAGCAACGGACTTTTTAAATTTTGTGATTACTGGTTTTTGACCTGTAATTTTTGCTAAATCCTCCTCGCATGATTTTAAAATTTTGCTGTCATTACCGTCTAATCCAAGGCCCATATTAAGAACAATTTTTTCAATTTTCGGACCCATATACAAATTTTTAAAACCAAATTGAGATTTTAATGAAGGTAAAATCTCTTTAAAGTAAGTATCTTTTAGTCTTGGAGTCATTATTTTTTAACCTCAGCTTTTTTAGTTTTATTCTTTTCGTTAATTAATTTTAGATTTGATAAATGTATAAAGCTTTCTTTGGAAATAATTCCACCTTTTTTCTCTTTTGTAGTTTTAACATGTTTTTTAACCATATTAATTTCTTTTATTTTAGCTCTATTGTTAGCTCTATCAATTTCTATAACTTCTCCCTCTTTTTTTTTATCTTTTCCAGTTAATACTTGAACTTTTAAACCTTTTTTAATCATTATAAAACCTCTGGAGCTAATGAAATTATTTTCATTTGCCCTCTATTTCTTAATTCTCTAGTTACAGGCCCAAAGATCCTAGTACCAACTGGTTCTCCTTTATCATCAACTAAAACAGCTGCATTATTATCAAATCTAACTTTTGAACCGTCATCTCTGTGTATCCCTTTTTTTACTCTTACAACTACAGCTTTGTGCACAGAACCCTTTTTAACTTTACCCTTAGGTATTGCTTCTTTAACTGCTATTACAATCGTGTCGCCAATACTTGCATATCTTCTTTTAGAACCACCAAGAACTTTAATACACTCTATTTTTTTTGCTCCCGTGTTGTCTGCAACTAATAATTCAGTTTGAACTTGTATCATTATTTAGAATTCTCCATGACTTGAAATTTTTTATTTTTTGAAAATGGTTTACTCTCAACAATTGAAACTTTATCTCCAGTTTTAAACTTGTTATTTTCATCATGAGCATTATATTTTTTTCTAACCTTTACAACTTTTTTAAGCAATGGATGTGAATATTTCCTTTCTACCATCACTGTAATTGTTTTATTTGGTTTATCGCTTACTACTACTCCAGTTAAAATTTTTTTAGGCATTATTTTTTCCTTTTAAAATTGTTTTCAATCTTGCTATACTTTTTTTGGTTTCACTAATTTTAGCTGGATTTGTAATTTGAGAATTTATTTTTTGAAACCTAAAATTAAATAAATCTTTCTTAAATTTATCTATATTTTTAATTATCTGATCTTTTGATAGTTTTTTAACTTCCTGTTTCTTCATTTTATGCAAATCTCTTTATAGTTTTTGTTTTGATTGGTAATTTCGCTGAAGCTTTATACAAGGCTTCTTTTGCTATTTGTTCAGAAACCCCATCTACTTCAAATAAAATTCTTCCTGGCTTAACTCTACACGCATAATATTCAGGTGATCCTTTTCCTTTACCCATACGAACTTCAATTGGTTTTTTTGAAACTGGAATATTTGGAAATATTCTTGTCCATACTCTACCTTGTCTTTTCATATGTCTTGTTAAAGCAACTCTTGCAGCTTCAATTTGTTTTCCTGTAACTCTCTCTGGTGTCATAGCTTTCAAAGCATAAGCACCGTAATTAATAAAATTTGCCCTCGATGCAGTTCCATGTATTCTGCCTTTATGAGCTTTTCTCCATTTTGTTCTAACTGGTTGTAACATTTTTACTATTTAACATCCTTTTCAACTATTTTGTTAGTTTCTTGGCTAAATTCCTTTGCAAAAACCTCGCCTTTATAAATCCAGACTTTAATACCAATAATTCCATATGTTGTTAATGCTTCAGCCTCAGCATAGTCAATATCTGCTCTTAGTGTATGTGAAGGAATACTTCCATCTCTCAACCATTCTGTTCTAGCAATTTCATTCCCACCTAGTCTTCCACTTATAGAAACTTTTATCCCTTTTGCACCAAGTCTTATACATGATTGCATCGCTCTTTTCATGGCTCTTCTATAAGAAATTCTTTTTACTAATTGTTGAGCAATATTTTCAGCTACTAAATATGAATTAGTTTCAGGTTTTTTTACTTCTTTAATATTTAAAGTGACTTCATTTTTTGTAAATTTTGAAAGATTATTTTTGATCTTGTCTATGTCACTACCTTTTTTTCCAATGACAAATCCTGGTCTTGAGGTATAAATTGTTACATAACATTTATTTGCAGTTCTTTCGATCATAACTTTAGATACACCTGAATTTATTACATTTTTTTTTATATATTCTCTAATTTTAAAGTCTTCTATTAAGTAATTTCCAAAATCCTTCTTTTTTGCGTACCAAACAGAATCCCAACCTCTGTTGACACCCAATCTAAAACCAACTGGATTAACTTTTTGTCCCATGACTCTCCATTTTTTTTGCTTCTGATAAAATTATAGTAACACTTGAATAAGGTTTTAAAATTGGCGCTGCTCGACCTTTAGCTCTTGGTCTAAATCTTTTCATCGTGATTTTTTTTCCACAATAAGCCTCTTTAACTATCAATTTATCTATATCATATTGAAAATTATTTTCAGCATTAGCTACTGCAGAACTAATTGTTTTTCTGATATCTTTAGTAATTCGTTTTTCTGAAAATTGTAAATCTCTAATTGCAATATCAACTTTTTTTCCAACAATACCTTTAAGAATTGGATTAAGCTTTCTTACACTGGATCTAATGTTATTATTTACAGATCTAACAGTTTTATCATTTTTTTTAATAATTTTCTTTTTTTTGCTCATAGTTATTTTTTAGGTGCTTCCTCTGCTGGTTTTGCTTTCTTATCAGCTGGTGTATGTCCAAAAAAAGTCCTAGTTGGAGCAAATTCACCAAGTTTATGTCCAACCATATCTTCTGATATTGTAATGGGTATAAATTTTTTTCCATTATAAATTAAAAAACTTACTCCTACAAAATCAGGTATTATTGTTGATTTTCTTGACCATGTTTTAATTGGTATCTTTTTTGGATCAGTTTTATATTTATCAACTTTTTTCATTAAACTTTCCTCAACAAAAGGACCTTTCCATACAGCTCTAGCCATTATTTAGTATCCTTTCTTTTGTTTCTTCTTTTCACAATAAACTTATCAGTTCTTTTGTTATCTCTCGTTTTCAATCCTTTTGCAGATTGACCAGTTGGTGAAACTGGATGTCTTCCACCGGCAGTTTTACCTTCTCCACCACCATGTGGGTGATCGACAGGGTTTTTAACTACACCTCTAGTATGTGGTCTTCTACCAAGCCATCTTGATCTTCCTGCTTTACCAATTTTGATATTTTTCTGATCTGGATTACTCAAAACACCAATTGTAGCTAAAGCACGTGAGTCAATTTTTCGTACTTCACCAGAAGCCAATTTTATTAAACTGTAATTACCATCTAATCCACTAATTGTTACAGAAGCACCAGCTGATCTTGCAACTTTACCTCCAGCACCAGGTTGAATTTCAACATTATGAATATCTATTCCGACTGGTATATCTTGCAATGGCATGCAATTACCAATTTTAATTTCTTTTTTAGATCCATTCTCTACTTTGTCTCCAACTTTAATTTTTTGTGGAGCTAAATAATAGGCATGAGAATTATCCTCAAATTTTACGAGCATAATATAACAGGACCTATTAGGATCGTATTCAATTGTTTGAACTGTAGCGGGCATATCAAATTTTTTTCTATAAAAGTCTACGTGCCTGTACATTTTTTTATGTCCACCAGCTCTGTTGATAGATGTGATATGGCCATTATTATTTCTCCCTTTCATTGAATTTTTGGGCGAAACAAGTGCCTTGAAAGGTTTACCTTTCCAAAGTTCGGTTCTATCGACAAGAATTGTTCCTCTTGTTGATTTTGTATAAGGTTTAAAAGTTTTTAGAGCCATATTAAATTCCAGTTGTTAGATCAATGCTCTGACCTTTTTTAAGAGTTATTATTGCTTTTTTAAATCCAGAAACTTTTACTTTTCTTCCTCTAGTTAACTTTGTTCTATTTTGCTTGTTTATAATATTTATCTTTGTCACATTAACTTTGAATATTTTTTCTATATTTTTTTTTAAATTTATTTTATTTGCGTTAGAAGGAACTTTAAAAATAATTTTATTTTGCTCTGATAAATTTGTAGATTTTTCGGTTACAAAGGGAGATAAAATTTTATCATATAAGTGAATTTTATTCATTACGAATACCTCTTTTCAAGTTCCTTAATAGAGCTCTCTGTAAAAACTACTTTCTCAAATTTAACCATATCAAAAGCACTAAAATGATTTAAGTCGGTAACTTTAATATTTGGTATATTTCTTATAGATTTTTCAACTTTAACTTTTGAAGACTTGTCTAAAATTATAAGAGAATTAGTTATTCCTAGTTTTTTAAGAATTGTATTCATTTCTTTTGTTTTTTTTATTTCACTGCTAAAATCATTTAATACAAGAAGGTTCTTATTTTTAATTTTTTCACTAACAAGTGATTTAAT
>Ga0315315_10003247_pt1 | contig 14948 bp, 13 predicted proteins | sample M140m3416metaG_FD_203699 | JGI IMG/M metagenome (GOLD analysis project Ga0315315, IMG submission 203699) | Ammonia-oxidizing marine archaeal communities from Monterey Bay, California, United States - M1 40m 3416 | ecosystem: Environmental > Aquatic > Marine > Intertidal zone | place: USA...
ACCCGAACCACTACCCGAACCACTACCCGAACCACTACCCGAACCACTACCCGAACCACTACCCGAACCACTACCCGAACCACTAGAATCACTAGAATCACTAGAATCACTAGAATCACTAGAATCATCTCCTCCAGTAAGCATTACAATTAATCCTATTCCAGCGGGGAGGACACATAATAATAAAACACCAACTACAATTAATGGCACCATATTTTTTTTCGTTTCCATATATATATATATATATATATATATTTAATCAACGATTATCCAGTCATTTAGGTAATCATTTAAGAAATATGTATCAGTTCCCTTTGTTTTAATACCTACAAAAACACCATTCCCTTTATGCTTAATTTCATAACCCTCATTATTATTTTCTAGAAAATTCCTTAAACCTCCAAAAACGGTGCGTATGAAATTTAATAGATTCTTTTTTTTCTTATTATTTTCAATGGTAATATCTCTACTACGGGATTGTATAAAAAAACTTAATTCGGATAGTTCCATCTCACCTTTATCAGATAGAATTTCTTTAATTTTACTACTAATTATTTCTTTACCCTCTTCTTTAGAAATATTCCATTTGTAATTTTTACGAACCATTTTTACTTAAAATTAACATATTCGTAAAAATATGTTATTTTTGCTAAAAAAATAATTGATAATAATTTAAATATTTATTATATATTTAGAAAGCGTTTCGTGTTGCAAATGTTTACATATACATGTGTTCAGGAGGTCTAAGTTTATCTTCTTTCTTTGATAATAGAGAGTCAACCTTTTCTTTATTGATATTTAATGGAATACTAAAATTATCTATTTTAAAGGTTAATGGTATTTGCTTATCATTACTATTTGTTTGAGAAAGATTATATATATTTACCTTTGAAATGATAGTTTCAAGACATCTTTTTAGATTTCTAACACCTTCTTCTTTTTCAGTATGGGTTTCAATAATATATTCAATTGCTTCTTTTTCAAATGTAATGTCTTCCATTTTAAACATGAATGTATCCATTAGTTCTGGTAGGAGATAGTCATTGAAAATAGAGATCTTATCTTCTGGTTTAAAACCATTTGTATTGATTACATACATTCTATCTTTTAAGATTCTATCAACCTTACTTTCATCATTAAAGGAGAATATAAATAGAGATTTTGATAGATCAATATGGACCCCTGGAAAATAATTATCTTGGAAAAGACTATTCTGGGAAGGATCTGTAAGATGTGTTAGTAAATGGATAATTTCTTCGCCTTTGAATGTTTCACTTACCTTGTCAAGTTCGTCAAAATATATAATAGGATTCATACATTTTGATTCAATAAGGATATCTATTATTCTACCCCAATGAGAACCCTCATAAGTATAAGAATGACCATCAAAGAATGCTGAATCAGATGCCCCTCCAAGAGCTATAAATGCAAATGGACGATTAATGGCTTTGGCGATACCTTCTTTTACTAGAGTTGTCTTACCATTACCCATTGGTCCCTGGAGGGCGAGGACATTCCCCTGGGAAGTGGGGTTTTTTATCCATTTACCAATTACTTGTAGAATATGCATTTTCGCTTCTTTATGTCCATATATCGCTTTATCAAGGGTATTGTAAGTATCATATAGGAAAGTCCGTTTTTCTTCTATTGTATTTTTATCATTAATATCAAGTGCATTATACTTTCCAAAGGGAATTTTAATGAGACCATTAATCCACTTATCCATTTTACAATATTCTCCTGTAGATACATCCATTTCACCTAGTTTTTCTATATTTTCAATAGCGATAGATTTAGTATTAATATCCATTTCAGAATTTAATACCTTAAACCGTAGAGGGACATTTGACTTATTAATTTTTTTTATTTCTTGAAGAGAATTAATGTGTTTTTGTTTTTCTTCTTGGGATAGATCATGAAAATATTCAAGGTCTTGATCTTCATTCATTTCATCTTCAGTGATTTCAATAAATTTATCATCATATTCGTCATATTCAATTTCCTCCTCGCTTTCTTCACCACTACCTTCCTCACTTTCTTCAATTTCCCCTTCATAATCTTCATCACATTCACTATCTTCTTCAGAAAGAATACTTTCATCACTATTATCTTCTTCTGAAAATTCTTCTTCACTTAATTCTTCATCGCTCAATTCTTCATCCTTTTCAATGTCCTCTACCTTAAATTCTATGTTATGACCATCAATGATATCATCCATATTGAATTTCTTCCCTTTTCTCCCTTTTTTCTTCTTCATATCGGGGTTTAATGCACTCATAATGATATAGGGGAGTAGAAGGTCCAATATATTTCCTTTTTTTTGTTTACCCTTTCTTAGTCTTTTACTTGGGGATTTTGTCTTTTTAGGTGAACCCCCTCTTATTCTTTCTATTTCCCTTTTTAATAGATTTTCATCAAAATCAGCGGGTTCACTATCATCAATTAAATCCATCAAATTACCACTACTATCAACTTTTTCAAAAATAAGGTTCTTATTATCTTTTGGTTCTAATTCTTCTATTATTTTTTGTTTAGAACGTGTAATCATAATATGACTATTTGCATCACTTTCCATTATAATCTTTTTAATATTACTTTATAATATTTTTTTATATTATTTTTCAAATTTTTAAATTTGATTAAAATTTGATTTTTATTTAAAAAAAAAGATAATAGATATTATATATATATAATGAACAAACAATATACGGAACCTGAAACAAACAATGTTATCGGAGTTCAATTTAGTATTTTGGGACCCAACGAAATAAAGTCTAGATCCGTTGTTGAAATCACTAAGCACGAAACTTATGAAAAAGATACTCCAGTTATTAAGGGACTTTTTGATCCAAGGATGGGAACAACTGAAATGGGTAAGGTATGTTCAACATGTGGTCAAAACAATATAGATTGCCCTGGTCATTTCGGACATGTTGAATTAGCACGCCCTGTTTACCATTGGCAATTTATTCCGTATGTTCTAAAGATACTTAAATGCACCTGTCTACAATGTTCAAAACTTCTAATAAATAAGGATTCTCCAATTGTTAAGTCACTAATGAAAAAACCAAATAAAGTCCGTTGGAATGAAATCTATAATTTATGTCAAAAAATTAATAGGTGTGGTCAAGAAAATGACGATGGATGTGGTGCAAAGCAACCAGATAAGATAAAACTAGAAGGTATGGATGGTATTACTGCTATATGGAAGAAAATGGATGATGCTTCCCTTAAAACACAAAAATTGTCTATAGAAAAAGTGAAAGAGATTCTTGAACGGATTTCGGATGAGGATGTTAATATCATGGGATTTACAGATACATGGTGTCGTCCAGATTGGTTGATTTGTTCCGTATTTGCAGTTCCACCACCTTCTGTAAGGCCCTCTGTAAAACAGGATGATTCTCAAAGAATGGATGATGATCTTACACATAAACTATGTGATATCATTAAATGTAATAATACTCTGAAACAGAAAATAGAATCAAATAGTCGTATAGAGGTGATTGATGATTGGTCTAAAGTCCTTCAATATCACATTGCTACACTTGTTGATAATGAACTCCCTGGTATTGCTCAAGCGGTGCACCGTTCTGGGCGTGCCCTTAAAGCAATAAGACAACGTCTAAAGGGTAAAGATGGACGTATTAGGAATAACCTGATGGGTAAGCGAGTTGATTTTTCAGCGAGAAGTGTAATTACACCTGATCCGAATATTGAATTGGATGAATTAGGCGTCCCTATATCTATTGCTAAAAATCTAACGTATCCTGAAATCGTAAATGATTTCAATATTGAGAAACTCAATGGACTTCTTGAAAATGGTGTTAATAATTATCCTGGTGTTAAAATGATTGTAAAGACTGATAAAACAAATATAACGATTACACGGTCAAACATTGATGATATAGAACTTAAGAAAGGATACATTGTCCACAGACATCTAATGGACGGAGACCATGTACTATTTAACCGTCAACCGTCCCTTCATAAAATGAGTATGATGGGTCATCGTGTTAAAGTTATGAAGGGGAATACTTTCAGACTTAATGTTAGTGTTACACCACCTTATAATGCTGATTTTGATGGTGATGAAATGAATATGCATGTTCCTCAATCAAATGCGACGGTTTCGGAACTAATGAATATCGCATCTGTGGTATATCAAATGATATCTCCTAGGGAAAATAAACCAATTATCGCAATTGTTCAAGATACACTCTTAGGTATTAATAAACTTACAAAGGGTGAGACAATAACATACGAGGGTCGTGGTGTTGATAGTTATTATTTCTCCAATAATACTAATATCTATCCTATTAAGAAGAAATCAGAACCAATTGTTAAAGAAAATGTGGAAACATCTTACTTTACAAAAAATCAAATGATGAATTTAATTTCAACATTAAGTTCTTTTAAGAAAAATAATGGTGCGATCCCTGAAAATTCCCTTGAAATTAATATTAAGGGCGAGGATGTTAAGATGTGGTCTGGTAAGGATATTATGTCTTATATCATCCCAGATAACATTAATCTTACTATGAAGAATTCATCATATGATACTAATTCAGATGATTATCTAAATAAAGTAGTTATTAAGGATGGTAAATTAATTTCCGGAAGTTTAGATAAGGGTGTTTTTACAAAGACATCCAAAGGTCTTATCCACACAATCTATAATGATCTAGGTCCACAGGCAACAAAAGATTTTATTGATGATATGCAAAAAATAACATCATATTTCCTGATTATTGAAGGATTCAGTGTTGGTATTGGCGATATGATTGCAGATGATAATACAAATCAAAAAATTAAAGGAGTTATTGAAACTAATAAATTAAAGATTAATGAAATTATGCAAGAATTCCACCTTGATATTTTTGAAAACTTTTCAGGAAAATCAAATAATGAATATTTTGAGAGTAAGGTAAATAGTATCCTTAATAATACACTTTCCCAAACGGGAAATATTGGTCTCTCTAATTTAGATCAAAAGAATAGAGTGACTAATATGGTTAATTCTGGATCTAAGGGTAAAGCGACCAATGTTGCACAGATTGTTGCTTGTCTGGGGCAGCAGAATGTTGAGAGTAAGCGTATCCCCTATGGTTACCAGGATAGAACACTCCCACACTACAGTAAATATGATGATTCTTCAGAAGCAAGGGGATTTGTAGAAAATTCTTTCATTTCTGGACAAACACCACAAGAATACTTTTTCCATGCTATGGGTGGAAGGGAAGGTCTTATTGATACCGCTGTTAAGACTTCTGAGACAGGATACTTACAGAGAAAACTTGTTAAATCTATGGAAGACCTTAGAGTTGGTTATGATCTTTCGGTTAGAAATAATTCAGATTGTATCGTTCAATTCCGTTATGGTGAAGATGGTATGGATGCTTGTTCCGTTGAAGAACAGAGCCTTATTATCATAAATATGAATACTGAAGAAATTTGTAAGGCATTTATGTTTGATAAGGATACCAATTGGAAGAAACTTTTAACTGAAGAAGCATATGGTAGACTGGATTCCACCATTAATGAAGATTTGGAAGAGGCATTCTACAGTATTCTAGAGCACAAACTCTACATTTATAAATATGTCTTCAAGAATAATAAGGTGACAAATAATATTAGATTTCCTGTACATATTGCAAGAATAATAACAAATGTATGTAAACTAGAAAACGAAAAGTCTGATATTACTCCTAATGAAATACTCAATGAAAATTATGTTCTAAAACAAAGTTTTGATACAATTGAAAATAGAATTCTATCAACTCTTGTTGATGTGCATTTACATCCTAAGGTTCTTATTAAAAAATATAGAATACAGAAAAGTGAATATAATACTATTCTAGATGTCATTAAAGAAACATATGAAAGGTCTAAGATTGCACCAGGAGAAATGGTAGGTGCTATTGCGGCGCAAAGTATTGGAGAACCAGCGACGCAAATGACACTTAATACTTTCCACTATGCTGGTGTAAGTGCAAAGTCTAATGTAACACGTGGTATTCCTCGTCTAAGGGAACTGTTGGGAGTTACTAAAAATCTAAAATCCCCTTCAACAATTATCCGTCTCAAGGAAGAATTTGGAAAATTTCAGAATAAATCCCAATATGCTAAGAATAAGTTAGAATACACGATTCTTAAGGATATCGTTGTTAAGAACCAAATATATTATGACCCTAAAAATAACGATTTTGATACAGAAATTGAAGATGACAAGGGTATGCTTAAGATGTATAAGGCATTCCTAGATTTTGAAAATGGGGAAGACGCTACTTACGAAGATAAATGTCCGTGGATTATAAGGTTTACATTTAATAAAGAATTAATGATGGATAGAGGTATTGTCATGGAAGACATCTATATTTCATTAATGGAATATGATCTTGATAAAGTAGAGTTTATCTATTCGGATGATAATTCAAGTGAGTTAATCGGTCGCCTTTCAATTAGAGCAGAAATAAATGGTAAGGAGGATGAACAACTCAATGGATTATCTGATCAAAGTGATATTATTTCAATATTTAAAAATATTCAAGAAGACATACTTAATAATGTTGTAATCAAGGGTATTAAGGGGATCACAAATATCGTTATGAGTGAACAAGATTATTATTCATTCTCAAGTGGTGAAATCAATAAGGAAAAAACATGGATTCTTGAAACAGATGGTGTGAATCTTCTAGATGTATTTAACTCAATGTATGTAGACTTTATACATACTTATTCAAATGATATTATTGAAGTTTACAATTGCTTAGGAATTGAAGCAGCAAGAGAACTGCTTATTGAACAAATAACTGAAGTTATTGAATATGAAGGTTCTTATATTAATGATAGACATATTGAACTCCTTTGTGATATTATGACAAATAAGGGTATTCTAACTGCAATCAACCGTCAGGGAATTAACCGCGGAGATATTGGACCTCTTGCCAAATGTTCATTTGAAGATACAACCGATCAACTTATTAAAGCAGGTATCTTTGGAGAAAAAGATAAACTAAATGGTGTATCAAGTAATATCATGATGGGTCAGATAATTAAGGCGGGAACAGGTATGTGTGATATATACCTTGATGAGGAAAAACTTATCTCAGAATTATCTGATGTCACTGTTACAGAAGAAGATTTCGTGACAGTAAATAATAAAAATATCAATGAATTATTGAAGGAAGAAGTTATTATAGAAGGGGAAGAAGACGAATATTGTGAGAATGATGGATTTCAATTCTCTATCTAAAAGTTCTTACATGTATTGAGTAAGGTTGGTGATTTTAGATGCCTTCCAGTAATAGCATCATCTATAGAACTGCAGAATTCAGTTTCTACGCGTTTTGTGTGTATACCATCCAACACATTATGACTTCCATTGTCATTTTGAACCATAACACTCTCTACATTTAATCCTTGAGTGCGACCACCTATTAATGTATTATTTTTTAACATCTCTTTATGATTAGTTATAAAATCATCTGTTTTTTTATCAGAGAGACCAACATCTTTATTATTTTCCTCATTTTCAGAAGTAGTTTGTACATCATAGTTATTTTCCCGTTGCTTTCTAAGGATAGCATCTATTAATTCGGGGTCACGTTTTCTTAACATTTGTTCTTTTCTCATTTCAATTTCTTTTTTATTGACTTGTTCTATAAGTTGTCTTCTTTCTATCTTCTCTTGTGCGATTTTATTTCTTAATTCATCTTCTACTTCTTTTATTACTGGTTTATCAATTTCATAAATATTTTCAAGTATGGATGTGATAGCTTTATTTATACTATTTCTTCTACGTATCATTTCTACAGATATATGATATGATAGTATTCTCTGCCTTATCTCACAATTTAAGATAATAAGAACCATGTCTACATTATTTATATTCGTTGTATTCTGGTTAAGAATAGTTTTATATTTATCATATAAATATAAGATGCCATCATTATCTTTCATCTCTTTTTCATGGCATTTTCTAAATAAACCGAGGAATTTATCAACGTGACCATCTGAAGGATTTTCGCAATTCTTTTTATTATTAATAAAATCTTCCGGTTCCTTGCAATTTTCAATTAATCTTTCATATATGGCGCTTTTAAAGTTGGTTGTCATCTCTTTATCATCCAATATTAATGCTATTTTTTCCAAAAATTTATTTCTTTTGAACGGTTTAATTCCAACTTCTTCTAATTTAGAATTTACTTTATTTTCAAATCCCGTATCAAAAATATCTATACCCATGCATACATTGAACCAATTTACTTTATATTTTATTAGATCACTGTTTGTTATCTTTATATTGCCATTAACAACATTACTCTTCATATCCAACATTCTACGAGTTTCTTCATATTCTTGGAAACCGGGTAATTCTATTTCGTTTACTACTTCTATATTTTCCTCCATACCATCATCCTCTTCCTCAACTTCTTCATTTATATTTTTTTCATCATCTCTAAGTTGATTCATTTCAATTTGAAGTATGTCCTGGTTACCTGTTGTAGCTTTAGTTTCTTCAATATTATCAACACCTTGATTCATTTCTTCCTCATTATTATTCATTTCTTCCTCATTATTATTCATTTCTTCCTCATTATTATTCATTTCTTCCTCATTATTATTCATTTTTTCCTCATTATTATTCATTTTTTCCTCATTATTATTCATTTTTTCCTCATTATTATTATCTTCCTCTTTTACGGGGGCTTTTTCACTCGGTTCTTTAACTATTTTATTTTCATTGATGGGTGGTGTTTCGGGTGGTTTTCCTTCTTCTGGTGAGTTTACAACTGTTTCTTCCTGGGGTATTTTTTCTTCATTATTTTCTTCCACTATATTTGTCTTTTCTTGGGTTTGTAACTCAATATTCACAGGTATTTGTTCTGATGGTTCTGAAACGGGGTCACTTAAGACATTATTATTTCCACCATCTTGTTGTATTTTATCATTGCGTGTTATATTACATTCCATAAGGTAAAAGTATAAAATGTATATGTAATATTTATCTACATCCTTAAAGATATTTTCGCATTTAAAGTCTTTATATACGAAGTACATATCTTTATTATTTATCTCGTATAGATCATAGTCAAATAATTTCCTGATCTTTGGAGATTTCTTAAAATTTTCATTATTATTAATTATTTCTTGCAATTTAATGTAATCAACCATCTCTAAATAATGTTTTTCAGATTGTATGGTATCTACTACCTTTGTTGAAGGTAGGTATTCTATGATATCCCTTTCAAGGGTATGTAGGACTCTAGCCATCATCGGTTCAATATTTCCTCCAATTTGAAGATTAATTTTTTTCTTTTTCAATGTTTTCTTATTTTTCTTATTTTTCTTATTTTTAGCTCTTGTCCTACGGCGTTTACTTTTTGTATCTTTCCGATATCTCTTTCTTAATGTCCTCTTTTCATTTTTATTGTTCTTTGGACGAGTCATCTATATAATAATACTTATATAAAAATAAAAAATAAATAGATAAAAAAAATATATTTATGATATACTTGTTATACCGTTATAAATATTTTAATAATAATTAATACTTGATGACTATTCATCCAGTTTTGAAACCTCAAGTATCTTTTCTATAGATTCATCTAAATCAAACTTAGTATCTTTGAGAATATCCAAAAGATTACGTTCTTCATCAGAAAGTTCCAATGATTCATCAATTAAAGCCTCCGAAAGCAATTTAGTTATCTCACTATAACTCAATAATTGCTTTAATTGTGCTTTTTTACTATACAATTTCTGATTTTGCTCAATGATTTTATCCGCCTGAGATTTTATACTTTCCGACATTATATATATATCATTTATTTTTTTTTGAAAGAATTAATAAGACAAATAGGGAGAACTATTATAATGAACATTCCCTATGCACTTTATTGTATTAATCGTCATTCCTTGCATATTTTATTCATTTATTGTTTTTTGTATGTGCCTTTCGCGTCTTTTAATGCCTGAGTATATTTGTATTCGGGGTTTTCCTTTTTCTTTTCCTGGTAGAACGCTTTTACGTGTTCAATCCATGCCGAAGTTTTTTTACCCGATCTTCTTTTTTCTTTCTTTTCTTTCTTTTCTTTCTTTTCAATAACTTTGTTTCCTTTAATTGCAGCAGGATTAAGGGGGCCCGTAGTTTCCTCCTCTTTAACTACTTTCCCTCTTACGTTTCTTGGGATTCTGGGTGGTGTAGGTTTTCTTTTCTTGATTGGACCACGCTTGGCAACTCTGTTACCCTTATCATCACCCTTAAAAACATCTTTTAAACCATACGAACCACTGGTTTCAATTCCAGCAAGGAAACTATCTACATCATCCTGTGTATCTCTCTGTTTAACTGGTTCCTCTTTCTTCTTACGCTCAATACCGTAGGCAGCGGATAAAATGTTGGAAACCGCATCAACTCTCGCCTTTCTAGTCTTCTTAGGGGCAGGGCGTCTCGCAGTGCGGCGGGCAACACGGCGTCTCGCAGTGCGGCGGGCAACACGACGGGCAGAGCGTTTCGCAGTGCGACGGGCAACACGGCGTCCCGCAGTGCGTCTAGCGACACGACGGGCAGTGCGACCAGCAGAGCGTCTAGCGACACGACGGGCAGTGCGACCAGCAGAGCGTCTAGCGGCACGACGGGTAGTGCGACCAGCAGAGCGTCTAGCGACACGACGGGCAGTGCGACCAGCAGAGCGTCTAGCGACACGACGGGCAGTGCGACCAGCAGAGCGTCTAGCAGAGCGGCGGGCAGTGCGACCAGCAGAGCGTCTAGCAGAGCGGCGAGCAGTTGAGCGACGGGTAGTTCTTTTTGGCATATTCTTATAATATATACAATAAAAAAATGTAAAGATATTCTATTTTATTACTCATTATAATTTATCCTATTTTATTTAAACTCCTAAGTGCAAACATTAATTCATTTATTGAGGGAGTAAAACTCTCACTTTCTTTAATGTCTTTTTTCTTATTCTTCTTATTTTTTGATATTTGATCTTTAATGGATGAATTTTTTTTAATGAAAGAGGGTGGTGGCGGTGGAGGTGGCGGCGGTGGCGGCGGAGGTGGCGGTGGTGGTGGTAGTATTTTTTTATGGTTATCTTCTTCATCAAATAGATAATATTCTTTTAATTTTGTTGGTATGTATAATTTAGATTGTAATATCTTCCAATTGAACCAAATTTTGCCATCAATTATCCATATACCATTCAATGATAAAATAAACACTCCAAATTTCTTATTGGGGATATCTTCTATTTTTTTCTTATTTTGATCAAAAAATAATGTACTTTCTTCTATTTTAAACCGCATCCATTTATAATCACCCCTTTCTCTTATAAATCCATTGACATTGTAATTTTTATATTTTTTTTTTACCTTATTAAAAATAAAATCTAGATTTTCTAAAAATACACTTGTAACTTTATCACATGAGTTTTGAAATGTAAGGTCCAAATACCTTTTATTCTTTTTACCTTCATATTCTATAACATCAAATGGAATATACATATTTGGGGATTGTAATAATAATTCTTCATTATTATAATACATCGGAATGAAAGATATATTTTCTGAATATTTAAAACCCTTCTTAAATTTTATTAATTCCTCATTTATATTCAAACCTTTATGATGTAAAATCATTTAAGAAATATAATATCACTATATATAATATATTTAAATAGATAATGGAATGCATTAATTGTTCTATTTGTGGTGAAAAACTAGATGAAGGATATAAGCATAAATTAAAATGTGGTCACGAATTCCATTACGAATGTTTAATGTTATCATTCAAAGCAATAAAAAATACATCTTGTCCTTATTGTAGGGGTCCTGATAATTTATTACCCCTTGTAAACGGGTTAAAAAAATTATATAATGGAATCCATGATATGGAGGGATGGGAAACATACGAGAATAAGAAATGTGGACATACCCTTGAAAGAGGAAAAAATAAAGGTAAGCAATGTTCCCGTAATTGTCATATAGGTATGGATTATTGTTTAATCCATAATAAAAAGCATAAAGAATTAAAGGATAATATTAGTAATAACAATACAAATAATGGAGGCAAATAATGATATTTGTTCGGTATGTCTAGAAGGTTTAGATAAATTTACTATAAAAGACTTATCATGTGGTCATAAGATACATTATAAATGTTTTTTAAATATTGCTATGAGAAAGAATTTTTTTATAGAATGTCCAATGTGTAGAGGTATTAATAAAAATATATTACCCCCTCATAATGAACCTAAAAAGAATTTATTAGAATTTGTTTCTAATAAGAATAAAAATGGTCTTCAAAAATGTAGATGTAGGACCAAAGAAGGTAAAAAGTGCAAAAATACTGCCAAACTTATGAATTATGGTATGTGTCATATTCATAAAAAAGAATATTTAAATGAAAAACTATATCCAATAATGAGTTCATATTTAAATCTTATCCTACTTCAGAGAGGTGGTATTCAAACTAAAATACTCCTTTTTGACATGGGGAAAAAACTAATAATGAAATATTGCAATGAAAATTCAACAGTAGGTGATATATTTTCAAAATACTACGAATTTTATTCTATAGAACTTAATGATGGGGAAACAGTCGTAAAAGAATATGATAGATTTTACGATTATTATAAAATAAAAAAACCGGATAAGTTATGGATGGAAGAATGTCGGAAAAATTTTATATTTTTTTAGATAAGAGATAAGATAACTGACAATCCTATTAAGTTTATGTATCCAGGGTTTTTATTTACCGAAGGGAAAACTTTTGGCATAACCTTGGGCCACATAACCATTACTATATATATCAGTAATAGTTTAATTGCAATAATCATGACAAGTAGACCTATGTGGTTATACCAACGGTCCTGATTATCAACTTCTTCATTTCCAACAGAATCTACAAATCTTTCAATTAACATTTATAATAATATATAATATTATTTTATTGGGAAGGTGCTGCGGGTGTTGAAGCATCCTTGGGGATAAGGGCAGAAATCTTCTCAAAATATTCCCCAATACCCTTTAATTCAGGCGCTCTAAAACCACCACGAGCGGTGACCGCCTCAATGATGTTTACCATAACCTGGATGTCACCTACGGTAACCTCAACCGGTTGATTCATCTTCTCCTCACTTACTTCAGATACTTTGCTCTCTACGTTACTATTTTCTTCCGCCATTTTATATAATATCTATTAATAATTATTTTTTAAATAGTTTTTTTTAATATTGTCCAGATGATTTTAAATTTCCCATATTTTTAGAGAATAACCATTTATGTATATTGTTATCGGGATTTTCTGTTAAACGACCAGGTCCATTTGTAGGTGTATTTGGAATACTACCATAAGTATTATTATTACTTATACATATTTCACCACCAATATCTTTAATCCCTTTATTATCCCATGTCCGTTTTGATTTATTGCAAAAATATGGATGATTTGGATCCCTGGGTATGTTTGAGGGTAAGTGACTATTCTTTAATTGAGATATAGTAAATAATGTGGTCTTATCTACGTCAATATGTTTATTGTTTAAGAATACTACATCATAATTATTATAATAATAATTATCTAAGATATCTTTTGTGTTTTTATCAAACATTTCATGGTTAGATAATATTCCACACCCATCATGTTTTACATCATATTTATCTAGAATACTTGCGATACTACTTTCATCAATATCAATGAAATTAAAATAAATTTCTCCATCATAAGAAACAATATCCAGAGATAATTTTATAGTATAGAAACGTTTAACTTCAAAAATAAAACAATTCATTATGCACCTATAATTACCATCATCATCTTTCATGACATACATATTTTCTATAGTATTTACGTAAAATTCATAGTTTGAAACATTACTTACACTATTTAATATTTCCTCTATAATCCCTTTAACTTTATCCTTCATATCTTCATCTATTATATCTTTTGTCAATATCCATTCTTCAGTAATATTCTCTAATATAACTTTATCCGATGAAGATATATCATTTAATAAAGATAAAAGACCATTCTTTTTCATTCTACTGTCCTTTTCTTTTTTAACTTCACCCACAACCTCAACTATACTGAGATTTTTATCATTAATGTAGTTAAGACAATAAAATAATATAAATATAAATATTAATATTGCAAGCAACAAAAGCATTATATATATAATAAATAATTTAATTTGACTTGCTGATTATGACAAATTCAGCAATAAATCTACCGCCCCCCGTCGCAAACATTGTCTCCCCACTAATATTTGTAATCCGTCCACCAATTCTATTAATATTAGTTGGATTTATTGAACATACATAATTTAACTTCTTTCCTTTATGGGTTTTAGAAATCGCAAGAGTCTCTTCTCCGCTTCCCGGGTTTATATTTTGATCATTTGGAATAAAAATAGAGCGACCAAAAGAAGCATTTGAAGCAGTAGGTGCGTTTGAAACTGTTTTTAATTCAAACTGGTCAATTGAGAGAATAAACCCCATATTATCCGCAGATTCTCTACTTGTATTACAGTTATAAGTTGTTAAGGAATCTAAATAAATATCCGCATGTTGATCAACTACAAGCGATTCGGAAAGATTCACATCAAATGTATGGTCCCCTATTGTCATAGGGACATTAATAACAACTGTTTTACTTTCATCTCTTTCAAAAGAATATTTAGTATTAGTATATAAACTTTTATCCATTTATATTCTAATAATAAAAAAAAATAAAATTTAAAATAATTAATGATAAATAGAAGAATAAATTATAATGAGAAATATTGTTTTTTATTCTGGATGAAATTAGTTATAAATCTATATGATTCTATGATTTGTTCTTTATTCTGACCACCTGTAATTATTACTTTACCACTTTTGAAAACAGCAATAGTAACTTTCTTACAATCTCCGTCACCACATCCATTCCCTTTACCATTACA
>Ga0315315_10003251_pt1 | contig 14943 bp, 12 predicted proteins | sample M140m3416metaG_FD_203699 | JGI IMG/M metagenome (GOLD analysis project Ga0315315, IMG submission 203699) | Ammonia-oxidizing marine archaeal communities from Monterey Bay, California, United States - M1 40m 3416 | ecosystem: Environmental > Aquatic > Marine > Intertidal zone | place: USA...
GTTGAAGTTTCGATTAATACTTCAGTAACCTTGGCGTCGATTGCATCTGAGGTAGAAGAAGACAAGGTTGAAGTTGTTTCCAGCGAAATGCAGCAATTGGTTAGTGGTGGCGGAAGTTCCGGAGCCGAATCGCTGGTGCGGTTGCCGAGCGGTGGCGGTCTTTCCAAACGCACGCCAGAGGGGCGTTTGGAATACGGCGAGAAGTATGGGGCGACTCGCGAAAGCGAACAGGCGGTGGAGGCCGCCCTCGCGTGGTTGGCGGCACATCAGCGGAGTAATGGCAGTTGGTCTTTCAATCTCGATTTGGATCCCTGTAACGGGGCGTGTCGGCACACCAAGAAAAAAGGCACCGAGTCGCCTACACCTTCCACGGGGGCTACAGGTCTTGCCCTGTTGGCTTTCCTTGGTGCTGGGCATACGCATCACCATGAAGGACCGTATCAAGAAACCGTCAGGCGGGGTATCTATTTTTTACGTGATATCGCGGGTGAAGCTGGAGCTGGGCTCGATTGGCAGCAGGGAAGTATGTACGGCCATGGCATCGCCTTGATGGCTTTGAGCGAAGCACTGGCAATGACCTCAAGGGAGCAGGTTGGTGATGCTGATTTGCATCGCCTCGTCTCGCGAGGTGCTTCGTTTACCTGTAACGGTCAGCACGAGAATGGTTCATGGGGTTACGTACCCGGAAGTCCAGGTGACATGACCGTCAGTGCCTGGCAAGTGTTATCGCTGGTCGCTGCGAAGAAAAATCGCGTAGATATTCACACCAATGCTCTTTCGAATGCGAAAGCTTTTGTTCTGTCGACCTGCAAGGACCGTGATTTTTGGTTTGGATACAAAGGGCCACCCGGTGAGGAAACAACAACCGCGATTGGCTTGGCGCTCATGCTGTATTTGGGGCAGTCGACAGAGTACACACCGTTTTACAACGCACTGACGGATCTCGCAGATCGAGGTCCGAAATTTCAAAACGTTTATCACGACTACTACGCGACGCTTGCCTTGCACCACAGTCGCCATCACGCATGGGATGAGTGGAACAGTAAACTGCGAGACCATCTTGTTCGCACGCAGGCGAAGAAGGGTCACGAAGCGGGCAGTTGGCATTTTGCTGATCCATGGGGTGATATCGGGGGCCGACTGTATACCACTGCCATGTGTGCGATGACGTTGGAGGTCTATTATCGCTACATGCCTCTGTATGAAAAAGTGGATGATTTTCCACTCTAACGCCTGCATTTGGCCGCGTTGATTTGAGCTGGGCAGCGTTTGCCTTAGCCGATTCCGCCCCGCTCACCCGTGATCCCTGCCGCGATGTCGGCGGCGTAACATTCGATCAACGTTGCCTGGTTTGCGTTGCGGTCAAGTTCGTGTATCGCCCTGACCGAGCGATCGAGTCGCCTCATGGTTTGCGCATCATGCTTTTCTGCATAGGCAGTCGCTCTCATTTTGCGGCGGAAATGCTGCACTGCAATCGCAAGTGCATCTCGTAATGCATGACGCCTCTTTTTTGGGTCTTTTCCGACCGCATCTATTTGTTGGTTCAGTACACGGCTGATTTTTACCGGGTCTGGATGCTGAGCCAACAGAAGTTTGAGCAGTGAGTCACGAAACTCATTTGCTTCGGAGTCGAGCAATCTTTGGGCAGTGTGCATGTTCCCGCCCGCGATTTCGATTGCCTCATCCAGTCGCTCGTCATTGGCCTCAATCTGATGAACCTCGCGTAATAACCGCTTGGAATTTTCATTGTTGAGCGAGAAACGGATGATTCTGCATCGTGACCGAATCGTTGGGAGTTGTTGTTGCTCGACCGTTCCAATGACCAGGATAACGGCATCGGCGGGTGGTTCTTCGAGTGTTTTGAGAAGGCAGTTTGCCCCTTCTTCATTCAAGAAATCAGCATCTTCAAGGATGGCGATTTTGCGTTTGCCGATGAGTGGCTTGAGTTGGATGTCGTGGCAAAATCCATCCTGCATTCTGGCATCACGTTCGCCGATCAGCATGCTCAGTGGTATGAATGATTTGTTGTCTGGTTTTCGAACTCTGATCAAGTCAATGTGGGTGTCTGCCTCAACTTGAATGCACGAGTTGCAAGATCCGCAGGGCGCCATCTCCCGTGCCGGGGCTTTTTCGCACAAGAGCGTTTTTGCAACAAGTTTTGCTACTGTTCGTTTGCCGGATCCTGGTGATCCAACAAACAACATGCTGCCACCAAAACGTCCCTGCTGTATCGCTGTAGCAAACCAGTCACGGACTTGCTCGTGTCCGATCAAGTCAGACCATTGTTGAGTTGTGGGCTGAGCTTCGGGTTTGGTCGCTGATTCAGTGTTTGCTGGACTCATCACAGATCGAGCTACGATGCGGAGGGATCAAGTGGAGTTTTATTGCCGTCAGGCTCAGGGCAGGAACGGGATTCAATCTCGGAGATTTTCTTTACCCGATCTGCATGGCGGCCACCGTCGAACTCGGTATTGAGCCACATTAGCACCAGTTCATCGATGGGCCGATCACCGATCATGTCACCAGGCAGGCAGAGCACGTTGACGTCGTTGTGCCGGCGACTCATTTCGACCATCACTTCGTCGTAGCACGATGCAGCTCGCACGTGAGGGAACTTGTTAGCAGTGATGGCCATTCCGATTCCTGTTCCGCAAATCAGGATACCGCGATCGGCTTCGCCACTGCTGACCTTTCTGGCAACGTCCTGAGCGTAGTCCGGGTAATCGACAGACTTCTCTGAATCTGTTCCCTCATCGGTTACGGTGAAGGCATGGGCCTCCAACGCCTGGATGAGTCGGTCCTTGATATGAACACCACGGTGGTCACTGCCGATTGTTACCTTGAGCATTTTTGACCTCACTCGTTACTTGAGGCGTTGACAGGGAAGAAGTCATCACCGAGGGCTTCCAACCATGCTGAGAGTTCTTGATCAATCTGCTCTGAGCAAGACTGATAGCACTCAACTGGCATGCCGACGGGATCTGTAATGTCACCGCCATCTCTTCTAAGCGTATGGACCCGTTCCTGCATGTTCGGCCAAGCCGCAAGTATTGCAGCACGATGACCACGTGTCATCGTCAGGATCAAGTCTGCCACGTTCATCACGGCATCGTCTAATGGGCGACTACTGTGGCCTGTGAGGTCCAGGTTGCGGGCACCCATCACCTCTACCGCCTGCGGACTAGCTCCGCTGCCCACGCCTGCTGCCACGCCCGCAGAGAGAACGCGGACTGCATCCTCACTGCCCAGTTTCTGACGCAATTGCTCGCGGAGCAGGGTTTCTGCCATTGGACTGCGGCACGTATTGCCTGTGCAGACGATGACGATCACGGGTTTTACAAATTGATTCATGGCAGCACGTTCAATGGCACCTTCGCGTAGTATTTCCAGACGGTTTCCTTGGACTCGGGCAACCGTCGACGCTCCACCATAACGGGTTGGACCGTCATCGAGCAGCAGTGGTAAAGAATCGGTTAATTGTTCTTCTACCCCTTCGGCAGTGGTGGGAGGCGTGTGGCCGCTGACATTCGCGCTTGTCAATACCAGTGGACCCGACAAAAATCGATGAATATGCGCCAAGACACGGTGATCCACGACCCGAAAGCCAACACAGCCAAAATCTCCTGTGATTCGCTGACGCACGGGTTCTGGTAACTGAGTCACCGCTGATGTGGGAGAGTCGCACGGTGCAACAAGCGTCAGGGGGCCTGGCCAACAGCGATAGCTCAGGCGTCTGACCAAGGGTGAGGATTCACAGAGAAAATCTTCCGCCGCTTCGCGGCTTCCAACCGAAATGGCAAGCGGAACATCGACTTGACGACCTTTCATTCGGAAAAGTTCTTCGATCGCTGTCTCGGAAAGAGCGTCTACAGCAAGCCCGTAAACGGTATCAGTGGGAACCCCAACCACCTGGCCCTCGACCAATGCTTGAACCGTGCGATGAATCATGTCCCTCGGGTCATCTGTTGCGCGGAGGTCGAGTGTTTTCAGCATGGTGGCATCGCGGAGAGTAAGGCTCGGATTAGAGGAGCCAAGAGGTGTTGTTGTATCAGGAAGTCACGTTCGATATGAAAAAAAAACTGACATGATTTGCGGACCTTCGCAATCTTGCCGGAATACTGAATCGGTTCCTCGTCAGTGGATTGGCGTGATCGTCTTGGGTCATTGTGATGGTTTGCCATCACGTTGGGCAGATACCTGAAACGGCGGCCGGTTCCGTATTCAGAGGTGTGTTCGAGTACCCCTTTTCTTCATTCCTTTTATTCGCCTGCCCGAAGATCACGCGGAATCCCAGTTTCAGCCTCACGCGGAATCGCCAATAACTGGCTATACTCAGTGACAGCCATCCCCAGTCCGGTGGCTACCATTGTAGGAGTTCTGGAAATGTCTTCACAAGTCGCCGACGCTTCGATTCATGAACCAACCAAATCGCCGAAAAGTATTGCGTGATTTGGCAAGCCTCGCCGCATTGAGCAGTTTTGCCTCGGTCGGTTGTGTTCCGACGGGACAAGGCCCACTACCCGATCTGGTTTGGGGTAGGCGTGGAATGAGTGAAGGGCGTTTTCTGAAACCGAGGGCGATCACGATTGATGATGAGGATCGCCTTTACATCGTTGACACGACGGGACGGATTCAGGTGTTCGATACGGACGGAAACTTTATCCGTTTCTGGAGTACGCCCGAAACGAGCAATGGCAGGCCGACCGGATTGGCGATCCAGCCGAGTAGAAAGGATGCTCTGCAATCGGGGAAAGAGTCGGACAGTTCGGCAGCAGGAGTCGACGGTCGCAGACTGTTGGTTGCTGACACGCATTACTACCGGATGCTTTCTTACTCACTGGATGGAACGTTGCATCCGGAAGAACAGATCGGCGGGACAGCAGGCCATCTTCCTGGTGACTTTGCATTCGTTACCGATGCGGTTTGTGATGCCAACGGGTGTTTTTACGTTGGTGAGTACAATGCTTCAGATCGTATTCAGAAATTTGATCCTGAGGGGAATTTCCTGACCCAGTGGGGAGGCAACGGCACTGAACCAGGGAAATTTGTCCGACCACAAAGCTTGGTTGTCCGCGAAAATGTGCTGTGGGTCGCTGACTCCTGCAATCACCGTATTCAACGATTTGACCTGACTCCGGAGATACCGGAATTGATCGACATTTGGGGGCAGCCCGGTGATCAGGCAGGGCAATTTTTCTATCCGTACGATCTCACCTTCGCAAGCGATGGAAGTCTATTGGTCATTGAATACAAAAATGATCGTGTCCAACGTTTTGACCCTGATGGCAATTGGATTGCAAGTTGGGGTGGTTCTGGGTTTGAACCAGGCCGACTCAACCAGCCTTGGGGCGTGGTGGTGGACTCGCAGGATCGGGTGCACATTCTCGACAGTAGCAATCACCGCATTCAGCGGATTGGTTTGCCAGTTTAGGGCTTGGGGGCGGAATTTCCGTCGCAGTTTTACCCAGGGACCGTCTCTTTGAGTGGCTTGATTCGATTCGAGTTGGGTGATTTTTAGACTTGTCTTGGCCATGTGTTCGTCGCTTGGGAAAGCCTTTTTTTGCCTGTTTTGTTGGCTTTGAGAAGATTTTTCAAGGCTCGGACCAGACGTGTCACGCCAACAACGAATAACTGAAGTGTTGAGACAGCAGCCGCAGACTTGAAGAGGCAACAAGATGAACCGTATTCTCCGCCGCGCCATGCAGGATTCTGACCGTTACGTAATCGAAATGGATTACGCTGACGCGAAGGGCAACCGGACTCATCGTTTCGTGAGCCCCATCCGGTTCATGGGCAGCTACCGATTTCTAGGGCTTTGCTTGTGTCGTGAGCAGCCTCGTCAATTCCAGTTGTCGAGATGCAAGAACATTCGTCTCGTGCCGGCCTGCGATGTTCTAATGCCAGCTCCACTTAGTGAAGTGGGGCCTGAGCTGACGGCTGTTTGATTGGGTTTGGATTTCGGCAAACTGCGGCGAAAGCTGTTACTGATGCTAAATCACTGATGCTGAATCCTGTTCATGGGTTATCGACTCAACCTTGCACTGGTTTCTGCGACAAGCGGGCGTCCTATTCTTTTTTGCCGATGCCTCTTTTCTTAGGTAGCCGTTCTCACCAACCTGTTTGAAGAAAAGGCAGTCGTGGCATCTGCCGGACGGACTTGCCGCAGAGGTGATTAGAAAACGACGAAAAGCTCGAGTTGCCAAATGGCAATGCTCGAGCTGTTCGTTTACGAGGACTGTCATTCCCGACGCGAGTGGGCAGTCCTCGTAGAGCCTCCGCCCTACGGAAAGCGATATGAATTATTGTTTGGGCAGAGGTTTTCTCGGCACAGGTGTAGGCGATAGGTCGAGGCCGGAGCCGATTTCGTAGCTCATTGGGGCGATCGTTTGAACTGGATTGGGTGTACGGCTTGGTTTCAGTATTGATTGGTTCAGGGTGTCGCTCGGGGCGGCCGCTTCCGATACCGGCAAGGCTGGGTTGGGAGCCCCGGTATTTCTGTTTCCTCGCTTGGGTTCCAGCATTTCGCTCTGCGATGAACCAAGCTCACTTAGCGGTGTATCTTCGACTTGAATGGGGCCAGCGGGAAGGAGTTCCATTTGCATCGGGCCACTTTCCTCGGTCTCAATCCCTTCGCTGTTAAGTTGCTCCTCAAGCAGCGTTCCCCCGCCTTCAATTTCTAAAGCGTTTTCAGCATCAAGGAGTGGGCCGCGGCGAACAACGCCCGGGCGAGTGACGCCACCGTGGTGTCGTTTGCCAGCACTTCGTTCACGGGCACGCTCCAGAGCGTCCCAGTATGCTTTTTTGTTCCAAGGACCTTCTGCCAAAGTAATGTTGTTGTTGGCAAGCATGGTGCCTTTGAGGTAGTCGACGTAGTTGATCGATTTGTTGTATTCACCCAGTGCACGATAGTAGCTGATTTGAGCATCGGCCCGTCGTTGCTGGCTTTGCAGAACTACGTTGACCGGGCTTCGGCCGCCTTTGTATTCGGCCAAGCGGGCTTCTACTTCTTGCTCGGAAGCCTGCCAACGCATGGCGTTGGTTTGAACAAGTTGATAGTGGGTTGCCGATTTTGCTACCGCATCACTGAGCTGGCTGACCAGTAGTCGTTCAGCATCTTGCAAGTAGGCCCGAGATTGTTGCAGTCGAAGTTGTGTGCCGCGAATTCGAGTCAGTTCACGTCTGGCACCAATTGCTGGTGGCGTGATCTCTAGTCGGACAACACCTTCCTGGAAGTCGCCACTGGTGAGGCTACCTAGTGCACTGCTGGCAGGGCTGGGGAATTGTGCATCGCGGCGTTGCGGAGGTCCGAGGGTATCACCCACACCTACCCAGCGATAAAGCAATGATAAGTTGACTTCTGGAAGAATTTGATTCTTGGCGGATACTTGCTCCAGCTCACGCTGTTTGATGAAGGTTTTGGCTTTTCGTAGTTCAGGACTCAGGTAAAGCATCTGAACAACGCTCTCGTTCCAATCGAATTCGAGTCGTGCAAGGCTTGGTTCCTGGGTCGGCCGGATCAAGCGTCCATCAGTGGCAGCCAGTCCCATCAGTTCTCGCATCACACGCTCATAGCCGTATACTCCAAAGCGGTCATCGCCCGGCATGTTCGAACCAGCAAGAGCTGAAGAAAGGCGGGCACGGAAGCCGTAGTACTGCTCTTCCGCCTGTGCTAATTCCTGCTTGGTTCCCGTGCCCTTGTCGTAGTTAAGCTTGGCAAATTTTGCCGTTGCGATAGCACTGTTCCGGCCGATGATCGCAGCATTAACGCTGCGGTAGGCGACATAGAGATTCCAGTAGGCAACCTCCACATCGCGTACCAGGTTGCGAACTTGAACTTCAAAGTCAGTAATCGAGACGTCTTCATTCAAGCTGGCCAGGACCACAGGAATACGATTCACGAGTGTTCCGCGATTTCGCATCAGTGGCTGTTGGATCTGCGCTTCCATGGTAGCGGTCCAGTCACTCGCCAATTGTCGCGACGCTGAACCAGGTCCACCCAAGGGGAGATTGTTCCGTGAGTAGATGACTTGCTGGCGTAACGTGGCTACGCTTCCGGTCGCGAAACGTTTACTGATAGCGCTCTGCTGCGTTGCATCCTGTCCCTGGAAGAAGGTTTGCGAAACTGTGCTGCTGCCAGTGTTACGTGGTCTGTCTGTTGTGCTGTAGTCGAAGAATGCACTGGCCTGTGCGTCGAACTCAGAAAGTGCATCCTCAACCCCACCAATCTGATTCGCCCGTTGCACTCCGCGTGGGAGGATTCGGTTACCGTTACCGTCGACTGTCAGAGGGATGGATTGAGTGGTGGCCTGTTGAATGGCAACGTCGTAGATGCTGCCCAGTTGGTCGGCTGAAGCGCTCGTGAATTGAGCTGCAATGTTCTGGCGGAATTCTGCGTTGCCGCTGGTCGTGACGAAGAATTTTGCGTTCTGCAGGGCGATCGAGACGCAGTCTTCGACCGTCAGGTCCCAGAACTGGTAATCATGATTGCCGATCGAAAGAGGGCGTTGTGCCTCTGTCGTCTCCGCCAAACTCTCGACTTCAACATCGGGATATTCAATCTGCGTTGCACTATTGAGGTAGTACTGCAAATCGGGCGATTCATGCAGGAAGAACGGTTGCGTAGGTGCACATCCTGTTGCTAGCAGGATGGTGAGCAACAACTGCAAATAGGTAGTTTGTTTTAAAAGCGAGCGACTCATCCGCTGGACTTCCGGGGTCGTGCCGTCGTGAAACACACCATACGTTCATCGCACAGCGCGATTCAGCGTGTTTCCGTACTGGCCGAGTGTGGAAGCCCCCCACGATGCCTGCTCTGATCCCATGGTTCAGCAATGTGAACCAGAAACTCGAGCTAACCTCGTCCAATGGGTTCTATCGGACCGTCAGATGTTAAACTTTGACGGTTCTGCAAAAAAAAGTGGATCGACTCTTTGGCTGGCAACAAAGCCGTAGAGCGATGTTGAAAGTAGATCCGCCCCGAGAACGGGGAAGAAGTTTGAAAGGCGGGGAATTCCTTCTCCGCACCGCGTTCTGTACCTCAGCGCGAAACTAATTCCCGGTATTGGGTGCGATGATGGGCTGGGGAATCTTGTCTCCTTCGATCAACTGCTGCACCGGATCATTAGAGTTCGCGTCTGCTGGGCGGAGCGGTTGATCAGAGGGGGAAGCCCCTTCTTCCGGTGTCTGCCGCAGTTTTTCGAGGATCCCATCTTCTTTCTGAATCACGTCCTGAAGAGTTTCATCCGCTTGGAATGCGGGCAAGGCAGACGGTACTTCGTTGATTTCCTTCATATTCAACGTGTCGACGCGTGGGCCGATTTTGATTGCTTCCCACGGTTTCGGATAGAAATAGTGCATGACCGTACGAGGTTTATGGTCCTTGTACGCGTTGCGGTGCTTTGAGGCATGCCAAGACATTGCCTCGAGACTGCTGGGGGCGATGTAATAGGAAATCTTGCCAGCGATATTGCTGGGGCGATTGTAGCGACGTCGGTAGGAAGGGGGCAGAAAATTACCCAAGGGCCCGATCAAGTCGATTCGCGGATGCACGGGGTAATTTTCTTTATCCGGGTGGTGCGCAAACAGCGTTGAGGAAAGACACGCAATCAAAGTGGCAACGGTAAACCAACGCATGACAAAAACCGGGGAAGCTAGGAGATGCCGGGAAACAGCCGGATTGTGAAACTGCAACAGATGTTGCATTCCTTCATCCGTTTTGTCGTCAGTGAAGCACCTGTAGCGTGACGCTGTTAACTAAATTACCGATTCTGCAGGTCGGGGAGACATTGCACTTCTGTTTCAGGCAGGGAGACGATTACCGCGTGGACTTGCTGTTTTACGAGGGATTTTGATTCTGTTTGCTTTTTTGGGCGTCATTTGATTTTTGCGAAGTTTCCCGGCCATCAGATGAACACAGAACTGTAATACTGAGGGTAAAGCCAGAGATCAGGATGCTGTAAAGTCGGAGGTCTGCGTCTGCCTGCCAGGAACCATCGGATACTAGCCCCTCGGCCTTTGCCAAACCCAACGTCGTTATAACAATTACGGGTAACAGGATTACGAGAAGCCGAAGTTGACGAAACATCACCACTCGAATCGTGAGAGCAGCAATTGTTTGCAGGAAAAACCAACTGCAGATCAAGACAGGCCAGTAGACGAGGCTGGCGACCGGTGGCGTGTATTGCCTGCTTGTTGCAAGCAGCAAGGCGACCAGAGTTGTCAGAGTGATGAGTTCGCCAACATGAAACTGCGGAAGCTTTGGCTGTTGGCTTGCCTCTGTTATCTTGTTCAGCCTGGACGTCCGCGAGACACCACTGAGCGAGGTGGTCCAACAGGGAATGGCTAAAAGCACAAAAATGATAGGCTGCACGAGGAGAATGCCGCTGACGCTGATGGCGTGGCGGAGCATGTCAGGCGTACAGCAGATCGTAAGCAGCATGACACAGCCAACAGCGGCCATGATGCGAGTCAAAAAACGCGCAAATGAGCTGCTGATGCTGGTAGCGAGCCACGAAATAAAAGTAATCAGACCTAAAACAGTGCCTGCCATCCAGCTCTGACCCTGTGTGGTGAGCAGTGGGGGCGATGCCAAGTTTGCATCGGTTGCAATCTGTGTTTTGGAATGATCACCCAGTGAAGAAGTAGCGAGAATTAGTAGCAGATTGATCACAAGCCAGCCGGTCACGATCATAAGCGTCATGCCATTGATGCTTGGACTACGGTATGTTGACATGAAATTCAGTTGACTACTTTAGTGACAAATTGCCCGATACCCACGGTCTTCCCCACCTCCCTGCCGTATTAACCACGTTAACACGGTATCCAACTCCTGTCGCTTCGAACATGGACGGTACAACAGAACCTTTATTGGCAGTGATTGGAAATCCGATTGCAGGAAATCCGTCGCAATTTGCTTTAGAGCGGGCAATCGCCTCGCTTGAACTGGATTGGCGTGTGCTTTCTTTTGACGTGCCGCCTGGTGATATCGCTGCTGCTCTGGATGGCTTTGCTGTAACCGGGATTTGCGGTGTACTGATCGATCCCAGTGTCAAGGAAGCGGCATCGAAGTGGTATGCCGAGCGAATCGGATCAGAGGAGGCAACGATTGATTGTCTTGTTCGCGGCGAGAATGGCCAATTTATCGGCTGCGACGAACGCCATTTGTGGGTGAAAGAGCAACTCGCGTCAAAGACCCAAGGAGACAGGCTCTGCTTTGGCCATTGCGGGGCAAACTCTCCGTGGGATGTTGACTTGCTGGGTGTCGAAAAGGTTTCAGGTAACGTTAAGCCTGAAACGATTGAGGCAGCTCAAGCGATTCTCGTGGTGGACGATTTAAGCGGCCCACCTGAACTGGAACTGGATGAGTGGCCCGAAAATGATGGTTCGACGGTTGTGATCGATTTATCGACGTGCCATCCACTGCAGGACTCAATCAGCGAATTAGGGTATCAGCTTTTAACCGAGTCAGACTTGTTCGTTGGTGTTCTCAAGCGGGCCGTCGAAAAGTGGTCTGCCAAACAGGTTGATCCCACGGTGATTCGTGATGCGGTAGAAGAGTATCTCGGTGTCTAGCCACATAAAGGGTCTCGCGAGCAATGTAGGTTGATTTCCGAATCATCATTTGCCGGTAAGCGAGTTGCCAAACGTCAAGACTTGGGTGCGTCGTTCGCTGGTTCTCGTATGAAGTACATTGGTGATCGTGCGACGTTTGTTCAGAAAGGTGATGTTTGATGAAGCCTAGTGTGTCCGGTGCGAGGAAGAAGCTGATTGCGGCTGCAAAACGTCTGCGTCGGGATGTTGATTCAATCTCTTTTGCCGAGCCGGTCACGCATGTCTACAACCCGTTGAAGTATGCATGGAAGGCACACGAGTTGTATCTTTCTCGGATCAACGATGATGGCGTTCGAGTGCTGCTGTTGGGGATGAATCCCGGCCCGTGGGGGATGGCACAGACAGGTGTTCCCTTTGGAGAAGTGAGCGCTGTGCGAGATTGGATCGGGATTGACGTGCCGGTGAAGACTCCCGCAAACATGCACCCCAAACGTCCTGTGCTCGGATTTGAATCCAAAAGAAGTGAAGTCAGCGGACGAAGGCTTTGGGGGTTGTTTCAGGAACGTTACGCGGATCCGGATGAGTTTTTTGCTGATAACTTTATCGCAAATTATTGTCCACTGGTTTTCATGGAAGAGAGCGCGAGAAACCGAACGCCAGACAAGTTGCCCGCCGCTGAACGGGAATTGCTCGATGCAGCTTGTCAAAAACATCTTGCAAGAGTCTTTCAAGTGCTGCGGCCAGAGGTTGTTGTTGGGGTGGGGGCTTATGCAGAGAAGTGCCTCGAACGCACGATGGAAAAAACGGGTTACGAAGCTCAGTTGGCGAGGATTCTTCATCCTAGTCCTGCATCCCCCGCAGCAAATCGTGATTGGGCTGGGACGGCGACGAAGCAGTTCAAGGATGCAGGTATCTGGTGATTCACGATTGAAGCGGTCTGCCTTCGAGCAGAAAGTGGGGACGCGAAGAAAACACCCGCGTCTTACCAAAGTACCTGCGTCGCGTTGGCAATTACAGCGTCGCAGCTAAAAAGCGTGCTGGTGCCTTCACTCAGAAATGCTACTCAAGGCAACGAGTGCGTCGACTGCATGGTTTCTCGCCGTGCTTGGAGACAGTGTCTCGAACTTCGACTTCCAATCGGGGGGGCAAGGCATGGGGTTCTGGGATGGGCTACGATGTCGGCGTGCCGAACGCGGCAACTCGGCTTGGTGCGTGAAGACGTGCCTCGTTTCACTAGCCTGAGTTGTCTTGCAGTCAGCAAGCCAGTACGTGGGGATCAGCATGCTGCGAGGTCAAAGCAATCGAACATTGCGGGGTCACAGCATCCAGCCCAGCCAACCAATGGTTGGACTCACAGGTGTCTTGCTCAGTATTTTGACTAATCAGACGAGTGAAATCAGACGAGTGAAATCAGACGAGTGAAATCAGGCGAGTGAAATCAAATGGATGCAGATGATTTTCAGGATCTTTACAAGTTGCTTCGAGGTAGTCGATGCGCGACTGCCGTCTTGGATGCTCGGGCTCTTTTTGTGGAACGCAAGATGGAGCGTTCGCTTCTTAAAATGAACGAGGCGCGAGCCAGTTTTGCAGAGAGTAGGCATCGTGTGCTGAGGCAAGACCCCGAGAAGACGATCGATGCCAAGGCCAAGGATCGTGATCGGCAGGTAAAAAAAGCAAAACGCAAGCAAGAGAAAGCACAGGAAACTCTGGATGCCTTTGATGAACTGATGCCCGCGCTAACCAAGATGGCGGAACGTGAGATGGGTCGACGAGAGCGTGGGGGTGTTGCAGAAGGTGCCGCAGGGCAGGTTGCAGAAGGTGCCGCAGGGCAGGCGGAGGCCGTTACCAACCAACCTACTCCCACACAGAGTGCCAAAAAAGCGGCAATGTCTGATCGCGATGATGCGGGATTTGATTCGTATTCAGATTTTGACTCGATTAGTGATGGACCGCTTCCCAAGGCAACCAACGAGGTCTATTCCGCAGGTTCGAACGGTCCGCAAAGACCTGCGTCTGCCGCAGATTTTCCTTCGCAGTTCCTGAAGGAATTTGCTGCCGCTAGCGGTGATGCAAAACTTGATCTTATCGGGGCGCAGTTTGGTTTTCGGCCTGTCGAAAATGAACTTGATGTTGTCGGTGATGGTGTCTATTTGATCCAAACCAGCAAACGTACCATGTTGGTGTCGTTGCCGGCCGATAAATGCGAGGACGACGAGCTGCGCCTTTTTGATTTGGTTGAGCGAAAACGTGTCAAACCAATCACTCGGATCGCGTTCCTTGACTTGGGTTTGCGCCGAAAGATGGTGTTATTGACCTGCCCAGAATTAGATGAGCGTGGGTCACTGGTTCCTGACGAGGATTCAGAGGTCAGGAGCAAAGACAGTTCCTCCAAGTCAGGTTCCGGCGAGACGATGGTCGATCACGGTACGGCAATGAATGACCCCGGAACGGTGGTGGATGACTGAGCGGCCTTGCATCGCAGCGGCCTGAATCGCAGCGGTCGTGCATCGCAGTCCATACAAGCTGACTACCAAGGCACAACTCTCCCTCGCCAGCCAATAATCCTTGCGGCCAAGGTCGCCCGAACCGGCAAATGGTGGATTGCGGCTGGCCGCCTGGGATTTTGGCTGCTGGCATTTTGGAGCTGAATAATTTGCTTCACAGGGGAGACCACTGATCACCAGCAGCGAAAATTTGCCGTTTGGGCCACATTGAGTGTTCTTTGGGAACTTTCAGGCCAAAAACAAAGCCAGAATCTGGGCCGTTGTCTCGGACTCTGGGTCGAGTGACTCACTGCGAGTGTCGATGAATTGTGGTGGGCTGATCCCGCCGGATCACTCCGAGAGCCGAATTTGTTAAAAAACTCCGCAAAGAACGCTTGATTGCCGTTGACGATCTCGGTTTTGTCAGCGAAAGTCTTTGTCGCTCGTGGATCGGCCACGAGATGTGGGAGAAATTGCCGCTGAGTGGGGTGTCAGTCGTGACGCTTACCAGGACGGGTGATTTCGCCAAACCACCCGACCAACTGAAAGTCGTGACCCGATGGGTAAAAAATCAAAGCGCTATCGCGCTTCGCTTGAAAAACAGCCAGCAGACGCGCTTCCACTCTCGGATGCGGTGGATGCACTCAAAAAATATGATTCGACCAAGTTTGATCAAACGGTCGAGATCCATATGCGATTGGGAGTAGATCCTAATCAGGCAGACCAGATCATTCGTGGAAGCTTGGTTTTGCCAAACGGCATTGGAAAGACTCAGCGAGTGGTAGTGTTCGCAAAAGGTGACGCCGCCAAAGCTGCAGAAGAGGCGGGTGCCGACGAAGTAGGCCAGGAAGATCTGGCGAAAAAAATCAAAGATGGCTGGACTGACTTCGATGTCTGTATCGCTGCTCCC
>Ga0315315_10003253_pt1 | contig 14942 bp, 14 predicted proteins | sample M140m3416metaG_FD_203699 | JGI IMG/M metagenome (GOLD analysis project Ga0315315, IMG submission 203699) | Ammonia-oxidizing marine archaeal communities from Monterey Bay, California, United States - M1 40m 3416 | ecosystem: Environmental > Aquatic > Marine > Intertidal zone | place: USA...
ATGGCGTAAAACTCTCAGGTGGACAAAAGCAAAGAATTTCAATAGCTAGAGCAATTCTTAAAAAATCACCAATCATACTATTAGATGAAGCCACTTCTTCTCTTGATACCGAGTCTGAAAGGGTTGTTCAAAATGCTATAAATAATTTAATAAAGGGAAGAACTACGATAGTTATAGCTCATAGGCTGTCGACTATTCATAATTCTGATAAAATATTTCTGCTAGAGGATGGAAAAGTGATAAATTCTGGAAACCACGAATATCTCATAAATAACAGTGAAGAATATAAATCTTTATATAAAAATCAGCTTAAATAAATGTTATTAATTTATCGTTTTTTCATTAACATTTTTTTTCCTTTATTTATAATTATAATTTTCATTAGAACTTGGTTGAACAAAGAAGATAAAAATAGATTTAAAGAAAAACTATTTAGTTCTTCATTTAATATTACAAAAAATAATAACAAAAAATTAATTTGGTTTCATGCAGCTAGTATAGGAGAACTTATAAGCATAGTTCCATTAATAAAGAAACTAAATCAAAAAAATAAGTTTGAATTTTTAATCACAACAGTCACATTAAGTTCCGCAAGATTAATTACTAAAGAATTCTCAAATGATAAAAATGTTTTTCATAGATTTTTCCCTATAGATAAGCCAAACCTTATAAAAAAATTTTTAGGTAATTGGTCTCCAGTATTAGCGATATTTGTCGACTCGGAAATATGGCCAAATTTTATTCTAGAGATAAAAAAAAGAGATATCCCTTTAGTTCTTCTTAATGCGAGAATTACAAAGAAAACTTTTTTGCGATGGAATTTATTATCCGATACGGCTGAACAAATTTTTCAATCTTTTGAATTATGTTTACCAGCTAGCAAGGAGTCAGAAAAATATCTTAAAAAATTTAAAGTAAAAAATATTAAGTATTTTGGTAATTTAAAATTAGCAGCCAATAATAAAAAAGATAATCTAGACACTAAAAATAAAAAAATTCTAAATAATAATAAATTTTGGTGTGCTTTAAGTACGCATCCAGGAGAGGATATTTTTTGTCTTAAGACTCATTTAAATATTAAAAAAATTCATGAAAATATTATTACAATTATTATCCCAAGACATATAAATAGAGTTCAAAACATAAAACTATCTTGTGAAAAACTAAATTTAACATCTCAAATATTATCAGATAATGAATTTATAGAGAAAGACAAAGAAATAATTATAATAAATTCATATGGCGTAGCGCTTGATTATCTGGGGCTTTGTAAAAGTGTTTTTATTGGAAAATCTATGATAAAAAAATTAGAACTTGATGGAGGTCAAAATCCTATAGAAGCAGCAAAATCAGGATGTAAAATTTATCATGGACCTTATGTATATAATTTTCAAGAAATATATGAGCTTTTTAACAAATATGAAATTTCAGAAAAAATTAATAATGAAGATGAATTAGCAAACAAATTAAATATAGATTTGGAAAGTTCAAAAGAAATTAAAGGAAACGATATAGATATTATAAATAACTTAGGAAAAAAAATCCTAAATGACACATTCAATGAATTAAGTAAAATTATTAATAGATGAAAATTCAAAAACCTCAATTCTGGAAGAAAAAAAATAACATTATATCTTTATTATTGTTACCTTTTTCTCTTTTTATTCAATTATTAATGATTATAAAAAAAAGACTTACTATTCAGTATTCATTTAAAATTCCAATTATTTGTGTAGGAAATATTTATTTAGGAGGTACAGGAAAAACACCGTTATCTATTATGATCACACATGAATTGAAAAAATTAAAAAGAAATCCAGCCATAATTAAAAAGTATTATTCCGAACATTTTGATGAACATAACTTGATTAATAATAGATTAAATTGCCTAATACTTGATAAGCAACGATCAAGAGCTATTAAAAATGCAGAAAAAAAAAGGTTTGACGTAGTAATTTTAGATGATGGTTTTCAAGATTATTCAATTAAAAAAGATTTAAATATTTTGTGTTTTAATAGCAATCAATTAGTTGGCAACGGGATGACGATACCTTCTGGTCCATTAAGAGAAAGCTTGAGTGCTATAAAAAAAGCTCAAATAATTATAATTAATGGTAATAAAAATAAATTGTTTGAGAACAGAATATTAGATATTTCAAATAAAATAAAAATTTTTTACTCAAAGTACATACCAACAAATGTTAAGGAATTTAAAAATAAAAAACTTTTTGCTTTTGCAGGAATAGGTAATCCTAATAACTTTTTTAAATTATTAACTGAAAATAAACTTAACTTGAAAAAAAAAGTCTCATTTCCAGATCATTATCAATTTAGTAAAATCGACATTCAAAAAATTATTGCTGAATCTAAAAAAAAAAAATTAGACATTATAACAACTGAAAAAGATTATTTTAGGATTAAAGATTATGGATTTAAAAATATAAAGTTTTTAAAAATTAAACTAGAAATTTTAGAAAAAGATAAATTAATTAATCAAATTTTAAATTACATATGATAAAGCCTATTAAATATTTTTTTGAAGCAATTTTTATTTATCTATTTTTTTTTATTGCGAAATTAATTGGTGTTTCTCTTAGTAGAAAATTCTTTTCTTATTTATTTAAAATGATTGGCCCAATTATAAGGTCAAATAAGATTGTACATAAAAATTTATCGATATTTTCTAAAAATATATCTGATCAAGAAAAAGAAAAAATAATTTCTAATATGTGGTCTAATTATGGAATGACTTTTGTAGAATATATATTTTTAAACAACTTAAGAAACGAACATGCGCACATAGAAATTGAGGGAGAAGAAATATTAGAACAGATATATAAGAACAATAAACAAGTTATATTTATCTCGGGTCACTTTGCAAACTTTGAACTTATGTCAATGGAAATTACTAAAAAGAAAATTAATTTAGCAACAATTTATAGACCTCTCAATAATTTTTTTCTCAACCCATTAATGGAATTTTTGAGAAGAAGATATGTTTGTAAAAATCAAATTAAAAAAGGACTTAAAGGTGTAAAAAATGCTATTGAATACATCAATAAAAAATATAGTGTTGCTCTTATGGTTGATCAAAGAGTTAGTGAAGGTGAAAAGATTAAGTTTTTTAATGAAGATGCTTTGACAACTACTTTGCCCGCACAATTAGCTTTAAAATATAATTTAGATCTTGTTCCAGTATTTATTGAAAGAAAAAAAAATAATTCATTTAAAATGAAAGTGTACGAATCAATTAAACCCTCAGAATTTGAAAATAAAATTGAAATTTCTAAAAAGATAAATCAAATTATAGAAAATATGTTAAAAAAAAACCCAAACCAATGGATTTGGACTCATAATAGGTGGAAATAAATAATAAAATTAATCTTTGCTAGATAGATTTTTGTAGCGTTCGTTAGCTTCTAAAGGTGAAAAGTAAGCTTCTTGTAATTCAACATTCCAATAATTTAAATCTTTTAATGGAATCTCTTTTCCAGAAACAGCGCAAACTACAAAATTTCCTTCTTCAATTACATCGAATGAGTTATTTTTATAGTGAAGTTTAGCTTTTTTTTTATTCATCTATAAATTATATATAATATATCTTTTCATATGAATATTGCTTTAATAGGTAGTGGTGGTAGAGAGCATGTTTTATGCCAAAAAATATATGAATCTAAATTAACTAAAAATATAATTTGCATACCTGGGAACGCTGGAACAGAAAAAATTGCTAAGAATATAGATTTAGATTTTCTAAATTTTAAAAAATTATTAAAAACTATTAAATTACATAAAATAGATTTGGTTGTTGTTGGTCCCGAAGAGCCTTTGGTGAGAGGAATTGTAGATTTTTTGAATAAGCATAATATCAAGGTATTTGGACCAAATAAATATGCTGCAAAATTAGAAGGGTCCAAAGCTTTCATGAAATCAATTTGTAAGAAATATAAAATACCCACAGCCCAATTTAAAGTATGTAAAAATAAAAATAACGTAATTCAATTTTTAAAAAAAAAAAAATTTCCAATAGTAGTAAAAGCAGATGGATTAGCAGCTGGAAAAGGTGTGACTATCTGCAAGACAAAAAGTCAAACATTAAATATTTCAAATGAAATATTTAAAGGTAAATTTAAAACTTCAAAAAGACTGGTTCTTGAAGAATTTTTAGTAGGAGAAGAAGTTAGTTATTTTTTAGTAGTAGATAAAAACAAATTTAAATTCTTTGGTTCAGCGCAAGATCATAAACGTGTTGGTGAAAATGAAAAGGGTGCTAATACAGGAGGAATGGGAGCGTACTCACCTGCCCCCTTGATTAATAAAGAATTGGAGAAAAAGATAATTAATAAAATTGTTAAACCAACCTTGCTAGCATTAAAAGACAAAAAAAAACCATACACAGGATTTTTATATGTTGGTTTAATGGTAAAAAAAAATGAGCCATACCTTATAGAGTATAACGTAAGAATGGGGGATCCAGAGTGCCAAGTAATTTTACCCAGATTAAAAACAGACTTAGTAAAAATATTTAATGCTACTTTAAATAATAGACTTAATTCAATTAATATAAAATGGAAAAAACTTAAATGTATGACAGTTGTCCTATGCTCTAAAGGTTATCCAGGAAAATATAAAAAAAATAGATTAATTAAAAATATTTATAAAATAAAATTGAAAAAAAATTCATTTATTTTTCATGCTGGAACTAAGTTTATAAATAATAAGCTAGTTTCTAATGGAGGAAGAGTATTAAATATTACATCTATTGGAAAAATTTACAGCACAATAAGAAAAAATATCTTTAATATTATTAAAAAGATTAACTGGAAGGATGGTTTTTATAGGAAAGATATTGGTTGGAGAGTAATCAAAAAATTATGAGAATAATTGCAGGAAAGTTTAAAGGAAAAAATCTATCTTTTTTAAAATCTTCAACAACAAGACCTTTAAAAGACTCAGTTAAAGAAAACATTTTTAACGTTATAGCTCATTCAAATTTATTTAATATTGATCTTAAAAAATCCAATGTCCTAGACCTTTATTCTGGCATTGGATCTTTTGGATTGGAATGTATTTCAAGAGAAGTAAAAAAAATTACTTTCGTTGAAAAAAATATAAGTGCTGTAAAAATTTTAAGAAAAAATTTAACTCACCTTAAAATAAATAATAATGCTAGCGTAGTAGTTGATGACGTTTTAAATTTTTTAAAAAAAGATAATTCAGAAAAGTTTGAGATTATTTTTTTAGATCCGCCATTTGCGGAAAATTATTATATAAAAGATTTAGAATTAATCAAAAAAAAACAAATTTATACGAAAAATCATGTCATTATTATTCATAGAGAAGACAAGTCTTCAGATGATTTAAATATGATACTGAACCCTTTGGTAATTAAAAAATATAGACGCTCAAAAATAATTTTTGCTAAATTTTTAAATTAGGATTTTTTTTGTATTAATTTTTACTTGATCTACAGCTGGTTGATTAAACGGATTTATTTTTGCTAAATTTCCAATTAAAGATGTTTCTAGCATAAAGAAAGAAAATAACTCGCCTAAGACTTCTTCACTAAAATCATTAATATTAAATTCTCTAAAAGGAATATTGTTTTTTTTAAAAACTTCGATAAGTGCATTTTTTTGTGCTATTTTAATTTGACTCAAACTTTTGTTGTTTAAAAAATTAAAATTTTTACCTAAAATTTTTGAATTTATTTTTCTATCATCTTTTATGTTTGAGCAGAAAATATAAAACAATTTATCTTTTGGCCCGTCTAAATAAAGCTGAAGTAAACTATGATGATCCTTTGGTGCGGTAGAAATTAAAGGTAAAAAACCTCTGCCTTTTTTACCTAAACTTTCAGCAATCAATTGCTGATTCCACTGCAAGAACTTATCTAATTTGGGAATGTAATTTAAAAAAATAATATTTTTAAATTTACCTTTTTTAAGTAAATTTGTCATTTTGATTGCGCTATCTTTCAAAAAATTTTGCTTTTTTGATTTAAAATGATCTAATACATTTTTCCTTAACCTTATAATATTTATTCCCATTAAGTAAGCAGGCACAAGACTAGCCTCTGAAAAAACTGAGTATCTTCCTCCCACATAATTATTATGTTTGATGTGAAGTAAATTCATCTTATTGGACAGTAAATGAAGAGGGTTATCTTTTTTTTCTGAAATAATAATTAAGTTTTTTGAGTTTTTCTTAGCTACTTGCAAAGCTAATAAATTGGATAAAGTTTCGATTGTGCTACCTGACTTAGAAATTATTATAAATAATATTTTAGCTAAATTGTTATAATTTTTAATTTTTTGTAACTTTTCTTTGTCAATATTATCAAAAAAAATAAAATTTTTTTTAATTTTTCCTTTTAGAAAATCATATATTGCTTCGGATCCAAGAATTGATCCACCCATTCCGATCACAACAACAGTTTTATACTTTTTAAATGAATTTAAATCTTTTGACTTATAATTTAATTTGTACTCATTACTTAGAGAATGAAAATTATTTTTAGTTTTATTAAGATTTTTAATAATTTTTGAAATAATATAAACATATTCCTTATTTAATTTTTTATTTATTTTTGAATTTAAGTGTCTTTTTTGAATAGAATTATTATAAATTATTTTTTTATTTTTCACTTGTTTATTTGATTTATAATAGATTGTTCAACAGATGAAGATTTTTTTGGAGTATTATTTTCTTCTTCAATTTGTAAAATTTTACTAACCTCGCTTTTATTATCCTTTTTATTTTTTTTAATCGAACCTGGAGTAGGTAACTCCTTATATTCTGGTGGCAAGGTTAATGGTTCTCTTTTTTTTACTAGAAATTCATCTGTCGTATTTATTTTTTCATTTCTTAAAACTTTACCTGCATCAGAAAACCCCCCACAAGAATTTAAAAAGAGCATCAAAATTAAAGAAAAAATTATTTTATTTTTAATCATTTTTTAAAAATATATCTTTACTGATAAGCATTATAATTCCAATAGTTATGAATATATCCGCGATATTAAAAGTAAACCAGTGAAAACTTTGATAGTGGATGTCTATAAAATCAGGAACAGCGAAATAAGTTACTCTGTCATAAACATTTCCTATAGCGCCTCCTAATATCAATGAAAATAATATTTTGTCTATCGTTTTAGATTTTATAATAAGGTATATTAAAAATACGATTACAAAGCATATTATTCCAGTTATTAAATTATAGAGTAAATTAGAGTTAGTGCTAAAAAAGCCAAATCCGATACCAGTATTCCATACGAGATTAAAATTTACATAATCATTAATATAAATGATGTCTTCACTTAAGTTATCTATTATTTTAATTTTTGAGTACCTGTCTAAAAAGAAAATAAAAAAAATAATTAGTAGAAAATAAAGATTTTCTTTTTTAAGAATTTCATTTTTTATATCTTTTAAATTAATCAGAATATTAGTTTCCTATTTAATTGGGCAGTTATCACGAGCACATTTACTCTCTAAAATCTTCCAACATCTCTCACATTTTTTTCCTTTAGCTTTTTCAACTTTAATCTTGGTTTCGCCATTGTTAGCAAGATTTTTTTCTGCTTTTGAAACAATAAAATACTCCGCTAAGTCTATATCTTTAAGTAATTCAAAGTTTTCTTTGTTTAATGAAAGTTTTATCTCTGCTTCTAAACTTGAACCAATCTCTTTGCTAATTCTTTTTTCTTCTATAGCAATATTCGCCTCCTGTTTTATCCTAAATAAATTTAACCATTTTTCATTTAATTTAGAATTATTCCAATTTTTAGGTATCTTAACAAAGATATTTTCATGAATGCTTTCATCGCTTTTGTTAATTAAACTATATATTTCTTCTGTAGTAAAAACTAAAATTGGCGCAAACCATTTTAGCAAACTTTCTAATATTATATTTAAAGTTATCACACAATTTTTTCTTTTTTTTGAATTTACACTATCGCAGTAAAGCACATCCTTTCTTATATCAAAATAGAAAGAAGAAAGATCTAATGTACAAAAATTTAATAGCTCTTTATTTAGTTTATGAAAATTATAATTTTTTAAATTATCTTCTACAGATCTACTAATCATATATAGTCTGTTAAGAATATACTGTTCAAGCTCATCAAATTCATTGACCTTTATTTTTTCAAAATTTTGTTTTTCAAATTTGTCTTTTAAATTTCCAAGCATAAATCTAAAAGTATTCCTTATTTTTCTGTATGATTCGGCATGTTGTATCAAAATATTTTTATCTATTCTTAAGTCTTCGGCATAATCAGAAGATGAAGCCCAAACTCTAAGAATATCTGCTCCATAGTTTTTTAAAATATCTTCTGGTGAAATTACATTTCCCGTCGACTTCGACATTTTCATGCCTTTACCGTCAACTACGAAACCATGTGAAAGTATACTTTCAAACGGAGCTTTGCCTCGTGTGCCACAAGACTCTAATAAGGAAGAATGAAACCAGCCTCTATGTTGGTCAGATCCTTCTAGGTACATATCTGCAGGCCATTTCAAATCTTTTCTTTTTTCTAGTACAAAACTATGTGTTGAACCGCTATCAAACCAAACTTCAACAATATCATTAAGTTTTTCGTAGTCTTTTGGATCATAATCATCACCTAAAAAGGTTTTTGGATCGTCAGTAAACCAGCAATCAGATCCTTGTTTTTCATAGATAGATGCTATTTTATCGATTACTTTTTGATCTCTTAATGGTTCTTTTGTTTTTTTATTTATAAAAATTGGTAACGGAACTCCCCATACTCTTTGTCTAGAAACACACCAATCTGGTCTTCCTTCTATCATCGATAAAAGTCTTTCTTTTCCTTTCTTTGGATAAAAGACTGTTTCATTTATTGATTTAATAGCCTTATCTCTTAGATCGTTTTTCTGCATTGAAATAAACCACTGTGGTGTTGCTCTATAAATTAATGGAGCTTTAGATCTCCATGAGTGAGGATAGCTATGACTAAGCTTATCGTTCTTTAACAATTTTTTTTGCTCTTTTAATTTTTCTATGACTATAGGATCGGCTTTGAAAATATGCGTATTTTCAAAAAATGGGATCTCATTGGTATATAAACCTCCATTATCTACTGTGTATAGAGAAGGAATATTGTTTTTTAAACATAAGCTAAAATCATCTGGACCGTGGCTTGGAGCACAGTGAACAATACCTGTTCCTTGTTCAAGATTAACAAATTGTGCATCTAACATTGGAACATTATACTCAAATTTCATTTTGACAAATGGATGACTGCAGATAGTTTTTTGAAATTCCGAGCCTTTAAAGGTTTTTATCTCTTTGTAATTTTTTATTTCACAAATCTCCGTGATTTCTTTGACTAAATTTGTAGCTACAACGATTCTCTTTTCTTTAAAATGCTCAAGGTTTTCAATTTCTAATACTGAATAGTCAATATTACTATTAAATGCCAAGGCTTTATTGGCCGGTATCGTCCAAGGTGTTGTTGTCCAGATGATTACACTTGTGTCTTTTAAATATTCTTTATCAGTTTCTTTAACTTTGAAAGCAACGTAAATTGTATTAGATGTATGATCCTTATATTCAACCTCAGCATCAGCCAAAGCTGTTTTTTCAACAGTCGACCAAAGAACTGGTTTAAAACCCTGATACAAACTCCCATCTAAAAGAAATTTTCCTAACTCTCTTACTATCTGCGCTTCAGCTTCAAAACTCATAGTAGAATAATAATTTTCAAAATCTCCTACAACTCCTAGTCTCTTAAATTCCTTAATATGAACATCGATCCAACCTTTGGCAAAATCTCTACATTCTTGCCTAAAATCTTTAATTGGAACTTCATCCTTATTTCTTTTCTTTTTTTTATATTGTTCTTCAATTTTCCATTCGATTGGGAGGCCATGACAATCCCAACCTGGTACATATACAGAGTCTTTCCCGTTCATTTGATGAAAACGAGTGATCATATCTTTTAAAATTTTGTTTAACGCAGTGCCCATATGAATATGGCCGTTAGCATAGGGAGGCCCATCATGAAGAACAAATTTTTCTTTTCCTTTAGACTTTTTTCTTAACTTATCAAAAATCTTATTCTTTTCCCATTTCTTTAAAATTTCTGGTTCTTTAGCAGGCAAACTTGCTTTCATTGAAAAAGCGGTTTTTGGTAGTTGAAGAGTTTCTTTAGACATTATTTTTTAGCTTGCCTCACATCAAGTTTAATTTGTTTTCTTAAATATTCTAAGTTTTTAAATTTTTTCTCAGCTCTAATAAATTTCAAAAAATCTATCTTGATAACCTTATTATATAAGTTTTGGTTAATTCCAAATATATTTACTTCTAATAGTAAATTTTGGCTATTAAATGTTGGTCTATAGCCGATATTTGCAATACCTTTTTTTTTAAAACTATTAGTTTCAGCTATTACTGAATAAACTCCTAATCGGGGAATAATGTAATCATTTAAATTTATGTTACATGTGGGGAACCCAATTTTTCTTCCTCTTTTTTTTCCTTTTACTACTTTTCCTATAACACACCAATGTCGCCCTAGAAGGTTATTAGCCTCTTTAATTTTTGATAGAGATAATTTTTTTCTTATTAAAGTAGAAGATATTGTCTTTTTTAATCGTAATAACGGATCAGTTATTATAGTTTTATAATTGTAAATATTTTCAAATCTTTTTAATGTCTGTGTATTACCTTTCCTATTTTTTCCAAATTTAAAATTATTACTAACAAAAACATACTTTGATCTTAATTTATCATAAATAATATTTTTTATGAATTTGTCTGCACTGAATGAAGAAAAAGATTTGTTAAATTTTAATATAATTAAAAAGTCAATCTTTAGACTTTTCAATTGATTTATTTTTTGATCAAGTGAGTTTATTCTATGATTTTTTAATTTTTTATTAAAAAACATAACTGGCATTGGTTCGAAAGTAACTATTCCTATAGCTGTTTTATTTTTTTTTGCCTTTTTTTTTGCCTGCTTTAAAACTTTTTGATGTCCTTTGTGTATTCCGTCGAAATTTCCTATAGCAATTACAGAATTCTTATGACGTGAGCTTATATTCAAATTATAATAAATTTTCATATTACCATTGAAGTTCTTTTTGAAAGTAATTAGCTCGTACATCATATTTTGTTAATAGTGATAAAAGTTCTTTGTCTGTTTTAAATTCATTTCTATGAACTCCACTATAAATAAACAGACTATCAATATTCAAATTATTTGCTCCTTTAATATCTGTTCTTAGGTTGTCTCCGATAGCTAAAACCTTTTCACTTTGATTAAAACACATTCGATAAATCTCTTTATAAGGTTTTCCATAGTAGATTACTTCTCCTCCGATCGACTCAAATATTTTAGCAATTGATCCTGCACATAGCTCCTCTATATTTCCTCTATGAACAACTAAATCAGGATTGGTACACATGAGTTTCTTATTAGTATAATTTTTAAGTAATTTTTCATAATACTCTAAATCCTCTTCTTGTTCATCAAATAGCCCAGTGCAAAGTATAAAATCACATTTTTCTAAAGTAGTTTTGTTTTCTTGCACTTTTTCAAATATTGAATTATCTCTTGCCGGTCCAAGGTGATAAAATTTTTTACCAAATTCATTGCGGTTAACTGCTAACATCGCTGCTTCACCAGAAGTAATTACATTAGATAAAAATTTGTCGTTCATTTTCATTTTTTTTAAAAATTCTACAACCTTTGCGCTAGGCCTAGGAGCATTAGATAAAAATACAATTTTTTTTAAATTTTTATTTAAATTTTCGACAACCTCAACTGCTTTTGAGTTTAAAGATATGCCGTTATGCATCACTCCCCATAAATCTATTATGTAAGTGTCGTAAGAGTTAAATACTTCAGATAAATGATTTAATTTTCTCAATTTTTATAATCTCTCTTTTAATTCTATCAAAAAATATAGCAAATTGGCCTTTTTTTGATGATTTTCACCTCTTGAAATCTTTACAAAACTCACCATATCAGCCCTACATAAAAATTTATAGGAGAAATACATATGAAATTTAGACCCTTGCACGATCGTGTACTAATTAAAGTATTAGATAGTGACGAAAAGACAGCCGGAGGCATAATTATTCCAGATACAGCTAAAGAAAAACCCCAAGAAGGTGAAGTAGTTGCAGTTGGGCCTGGAAGCAAAAACGAAGACGGAAAGATAACACCAATGGATGTTAAAGTTGGTGATGTCGTTCTTTTTGGCAAATGGTCTGGCACAGAAGTGAAGATCGATGGAAAAGAATATAGCATTATGAAAGAAGCTGACATAATGGGAATTTCCAAAGGAAAAAAATAACTTTAAAGGAGAAATATTATGGCAAAAATAATTAAATTCGACACTGAAGCAAGATCTCAAATGCTTAAAGGTGTAAATACTTTAGCTAATGCAGTTAAAGTAACTTTAGGTCCGAAAGGTAGAAATGTTGTAATGGACAAATCTTACGGAGCACCAAAAATAACTAAAGATGGAGTGTCTGTTGCAAAAGAAATAGACCTTGATGACAAATTTGAAAACATGGGTGCACAAATGGTTAAAGAAGTTGCTAGTAAAACAAATGATAACGCTGGTGATGGAACAACAACAGCAACAATTCTAGCCCAAGGAATTGTTAATGAAGGATTGAAATATGTAACAGCCGGAATGAATCCAATGGATATAAAACGAGGAATCGATAAAGCTGTAGAATTTGTTATTGAAAAATTAAAAACAACATCAAAAAAAGTGAAAGCTAATGAAGAAGTTGCTCAAGTAGGAACTATCTCAGCAAACGGAGAAAAATCAATAGGTGATATGATTTCTAAAGCTATGCAAAAAGTTGGTAATGAAGGAGTTATTACTGTGGAAGAGGCGAAGGGTGTTGAAACCGAATTAGATGTAGTTGAAGGTATGCAATTCGATAGAGGTTATTTATCTCCATATTTTGTAACTAATACTGAAAAAATGACAACAGAATTAGATAACCCTCTTGTTCTTTTAGTAGAAAAAAAATTAACAAACTTACAACCAATGGTTCCATTATTAGAGTCTGTAGTGCAAGCTAACAGACCTTTAATGATTATATCCGAAGATGTAGAAGGTGAAGCCTTAGCAACTTTAGTTGTAAATAAATTGAGAGGTGGTTTAAAAGTTGTGGCAGTAAAAGCTCCAGGATTTGGAGACAGAAGAAAAGCAATGTTAGAAGATATTGCAATTCTTACTGGTGGACAAGTAATCTCTGAGGATATTGGACTTAAATTAGAAAACGTTAAAATTAATGATTTAGGTTCTTGTAAGAAAGTAAAAATTGATAAAGAAAATAGTACTTTAGTAGCTGGTGAAGGAAAGAAATCTGATATCGAAGCTAGATGTAATCAAATTAGATCAGAAATAAATGAAACAACATCAGACTATGATAAAGAAAAACTTCAAGAAAGATTAGCTAAGCTTGCTGGAGGTGTTGCTGTAATTAAAGTTGGCGGCGCAACAGAAGTGGAAGTTAAAGAGAGAAAAGACAGAGTTGAAGATGCGCTTAATGCTACCAGAGCTGCTGTGGAGGAAGGAGTAGTGATTGGTGGTGGTTGTGCATTGCTTTATGCTGCTCAAGATTTAGACGGCATAAAAGTAAAAGGTGACGACCAAAAAGCTGGGGTAGAAATTGTTAAAAAAGCACTTCAAGCTCCTATAAGACAAATTACTGCAAACGCAGGAGTAGACGGTTCTGTTGTAGTCGGTAAACTTTTAGAGGGGAAAAAATCTTCTCTAGGTTACGATGCTCAAAACGAAGAATACGTTGATATGTTTGCCAAAGGTATCATAGACCCAACAAAGGTAGTAAGATCTGCATTACAAGATGCTGCATCAATAGCTGGATTGTTAATTACAACAGAAGCAATGGTAGCAGATAAACCTGAAGAGAAAGACTCAGGACCAGCAATGCCTCCTATGGGTGGCGGTATGGGTGGTATGGGTGGTATGGGTGGCATGGGAATGTAAACTTCACACCAAACTTAAGATTTTAAAAGGCGGGTTTTTACTCGCCTTTTTTTTTGTTTTAATTTAAATAAGTAAATATCTTAAATGTTTAGAAAAATAAAAAAAAAATATCGTAATTTTCTAAAATCTAAATTTATGATTACCGAGATCGACGGTGACCATGATGAATATGAAATTATTGAAAAGGCTGTAAAAAGACTTTCAAACCCAAAAGGTTTCAGTTTTGAAATAGGTGTTAGAAGAGGTATGGGAAGTAAGAGAATTATAGATTCGTATAGAAAATATCACCCGAATCTTAAGAGGTTAATACATATTGGTTTAGATCCATTTGGAAGCCTCCCATATACGTTTTCAGAAGATAGAAAAAATAGTTTAGATCATAACTATACTAACCTTATGAAAAGGGAAATGTTGATTAATTTTTCAAAAAAATATGAAGAATTTAATTTTGTTAATTTAGACACTAATGAATTTTTTAAAAGGTTTGAAGATGGCTATCCAATTTATTCAAGAACAAAAAAAATTATTGACAAATTTGAGATTGTTCATTTTGATGGTTTACATGATTTAGATAATGTAAATTTTGAAGTTAATTACTTTTTAAAACATCTTTGTCCGCAAACTATTTTTATATTTGATGATATTGAAGCCTTTGATTTTGATAAAATAAGAGAAATGCTGATACAAAAAAATTTTAAAGAAATAGAGACTGGTAAAAATAAAGCTAGTTTTGAGTATTTAGAATAGATTTATTAAAAAAATTTCAGAAGCTTAATACTTCTGTGGTTTTTTTTCATTTAATGTATTATATGGACATGGGATTAAGAAGAATATTTAAAAATTATATTTATAAGAGAAAATTTCAAATTCCTAGTAACAAAATACCAAAAAAAATTAAAAATCAAGTTATTCTAATAACTGGAGCTAATTCCGGTATTG
>Ga0315315_10003254_pt1 | contig 14940 bp, 15 predicted proteins | sample M140m3416metaG_FD_203699 | JGI IMG/M metagenome (GOLD analysis project Ga0315315, IMG submission 203699) | Ammonia-oxidizing marine archaeal communities from Monterey Bay, California, United States - M1 40m 3416 | ecosystem: Environmental > Aquatic > Marine > Intertidal zone | place: USA...
GAAAACCTGGCGTTAATTTTGAAGATAACGCAATTGTAGATCTTTCTATTTCACATGATGGGAACTATGCTATAGCTTTTTGCGTAGTGCAATAATGGATTATTTCGAAATTAACGGATTAAGTAAACTAAACGGCTTTGTCGAAATAAGCGGAGCAAAAAATGCTGTACTTCCTCTAATGGCTGCTTCTATTCTTAATAGAGGAACAATTGAAATTTCAAACGTACCTTCGTTATCTGACTCAATTACCATGTCAAAATTATTAGAGGAGATGGGTGCTATAGTACAATTCTCTTTAAATAATTCAATTTCTGTGGATTCATCTAACTTAAATAAACCATTCGCTCCTTACGACTTAGTTAAAACAATGAGAGCATCTTTTTATGTCCTTGGTCCATTAATTGCAAGATTTGGCAAAGCAAAAGTTTCTCTTCCGGGAGGATGTGCTTGGGGCCCCAGACCTGTAGACTTTCATTTAGAAGGTTTAAAGGCATTAGGAGTTAAAATATCAATAGAAAACGGATATGTTATAGCTGATGGCAACAACTTGAAAGGAAATAAGATTCACTTTCCAAAAATTTCAGTTGGAGCTACAGGCAATGTTGTTATGACTGCAATTCTTGCAAAAGGAACAACAATAATCACAAATGCTGCTGCTGAACCTGAAATTCAACAACTTTGTCAAATGTTAAATCAAATGGGTGCGAATATTTCCGGAATTGGTTCTAATACTCTCATAATTGAAGGAGTTGATTCTTTAAAAACTATTAACAGTATTTCTGTTATTCCTGATAGAATTGAAGCAGGAACATTTTTAATTGCTGCTGCTGCAGTTGGCGGAGAAGTTGAAGTTGGAAAAATTATTCCTGAGCATTTAGATAGTGTGGTTCAGTGTTTACAAAAAGCCAATGTTAATTTGGAGATAACTGACAATTCTATTATTGTAAAATCTAGAACTAACTATATTTTACCTACTAATATTGAAACAAATGAATATCCAGGTTTTCCTACCGATCTTCAAGCTCAATGGATGATGCTTATGTGTTTAGCAAAAGGCATCTCAACAATAAAAGAAAATATTTATTATGATAGATTTACTCATATTATGGAATTAAATCGTCTTGGATGCAATATAAAGCTTGAAAATTCTGTTGCTATAATAGAAGGTGATAGAGGCCTAATTGGTGCAGATGTCATGTCAACAGACATTAGAGCATCAGCAGCCTTAATTATCGCTGCTTTATGTGCTAAAGGAACTACTAAAATAAGTCGAGTCTATCACATAGATCGCGGTTATGATAAAATTGAGGAAAAGCTAACTAATATAGGTGCTCAAATTAATAGAAAAAAATAATCGAATTTGTATTGTTTTTGAATTAATTCTTTATAGATTTATCCCCAGACATGAAAATTGTTATTATAGGTGCTGGTGAAGTAGGTTTTCACGTAGCAAAATCACTAAGCGAACTCGACTATGATATATCAGTTATTGATATTGATCATGCAAAATGCTCAAGAGCTAACGAGCATCTAGACGTTATCGTTAATCAAGGTAATGGTTCGGATGAAAAACTTCTAAAAAATATCAATGTTGCAGATGCTGATTACGTATTTTGCTTAACAAATTCAGACGAAACCAATCTTATTTCATCTTTGCAATGTCATAACCTTGGTGCTAAGAAAATAATTGCCAGATTAAGAGATTTAGACTATTCAAGAAATGGTAATGCGATTCCTCCTGAAAAATTTGGGGTAGATATGGTCATTCATCCTGAGCAAGAGGTTGCAAATGAAATAATTAGACTAGTCAAACATCCTTATGCAGATAAGTTTTACGAATTTGAAGGTGGAAAAGCAGTATTGTTCTCAAAAAAAATCAACCACCGTTCTAAGCTTGCTGGAATAACAGTGGAAGAATTTCATAAATCAAACATTGACTTTAGAAGTTTAATAGTTGCTGTAATAAGAGGAGAAAAAATGACAATTCCTTCTACAACTTTTAAATTTGAACCTGAAGATTATGTTTTCTTTTTTGTTAAGTCAAAAAATCTTAATTCTTTACTTGATAATCTTGGAGTGAAAAACTCTGATTCAAAAAGAGTTATGATAGCAGGAGCTAGTAAAATTGGTAGACTTGTTTCTTCAATGCTTGAAGATGATATGTCTGTAAGATTAATTGAGAAATCAAAAGAAAAAGCAACTCAAATTGCTAATGAGTTAGATAAAACTATTGTACTTAATTCTGATGCTTCAGATATTGAATTCTTGAGAGGAGAAAATATCTCTGAAGTTGACTCGTTTGTAGCCGTTACAGAGGATCAGCAATTAAATCTTTTAGCTGGAATACTTGCAAAGCAATTAAAAGTTAAACACTCGATAATCCATGTAACCAATCCAGACTATGTAAGAAATATGTCGGATTTGGGTATTGGCTCTATTGTTAGCAAAAATACTGTAAGTGTCAATGCTGTTATAAAATCTATTAGAATAGATCAAAAAGAACATGTAATTCAGCTTTTTAGTTCTTTAGATATGGAAGCAATTGAGCTTGTTGCTGAAAAAGATTCAAAAGCCGCAAGATTGCCTGTATCAAACCTTAATTTGCCCCATGGCTGTATTTTAGCATTAGTAAATCATAACGGGCATATTAAAATTCCTTCGGGAGATTTTCAAATTACGGAGAATGATACTGTTCTAATTTTTTGTATTAATTCGAAGATAAGGGAAGTAAGTAAAATCTTTAAATCAGAATAATGAGTCTTCGACCAACATTTAGACTTTTATCAATTTTAATTTCAGTATTGTCTTTATTTCTTTTAATACCTGCAACATTAGAATATTTTGATTCTTCAAATATATATCTTTTTCAAGTATCTTTAATATCTATTTTGTTTTGTATTCCAGTATGGTATATGTCAAGAAAGGCTAAATCTTTTTCAAATAAAGATGTGTTTTTAGTTATTGTTTTATGTTGGATTTCAGCTGCTATATTTGGATCAATTCCATTTCACTTGTCTGGATCGTTTAATGGATATTCAAATGCTCTTTTTGAGTCAGTTTCAGGTGTAACAACAACAGGAGCTACAATTCTTACTGATATTGAAAATATGCCAAGAAGTATTTTGTTATGGCGTTCCTTTCTGCAATGGTTTGGTGGCCTTGGAATTGTTATTTTCACTATAGCATTATTACCATTGCTTGGAGTATCTGGAGAAAAAATCTTTAATTTAGAATACCCAGGACCTTCCTCAGAAAAAATAACTCCAAGAATTAAAGATACTGCTAGATTGTTACTAAAATTTTATATTGGATTTACATTAATCCTATTTCTTTTATTGTCCTATAATTTGTCTTTCTTTGATGCTATATGTCATGCCATGACAACAATGCCATCTGGAGGTTTTTCAACATTTAGTGATAGTATAAATGGACAAAGCGATTATGTAAAATCAGTGATTTTAATTTTTATGTTGATCACTGGAACTAATTTTGCATTACACTTTAGAGCAGTAAATCTTGGATTAAAGTCTTATCAAAGAGATAGGGAGTTTCAATACTATATTTTTGCATGTTTATTGTTCATAGCCTTAATTTTTTCTTTTGGATTCTTTAACAATGAAGATACTTCCCCATTAGATGTTGCTTTTCAAACTGTTTCAATCATTACAACAACTGGATATACTTCAACTGATTATAGTAGCTGGACACCTTTTATTTCACAATACTTACTTTATATTTTGATGTTCACAGGTGCTATGGGTGGTTCAACCAGTGGAGGAATTAAGATCATAAGAATCGTTGCTTTATATAAGTATGTTAGGGTTGAATTAAAAAGAGCTCTTCACGAAAAAGCAATCATTCCTGTCAGAATTGGAAAAAAAGTTCTATCAGATGAGCTTATAAGAAAAACGTTAGCATTTTTCTTATTTTATGTTCTTTTCTTCTTTTTAGCATCTATTGTTTTTGTAATGTTAGGAGATAATTTAGAGTCTTCGATCGGAGCAGCTGCTTCAGCTATGGGTAATATTGGTCCGTCAATTGGAGAATATGGAGCCATGGATAATTATGAAAGCATGCATATAGTTGGTAAGTATCTTATGATGTTTGGGATGATTTTAGGAAGATTAGAAATCTTTGCAGTATTAGTTCTATTTACTAGAACATTTTGGAGATCATAAAATTAGTATACAGTCCAAAATTTTAGGCCTTCCAAAGCAGCCAGGTATTTATCAATTCAAAGATAAAAATGATAAAATTATCTACATTGGTAAAGCCAAAAATCTAAAAAATAGGGTAAAATCTTATTTTCAAAAAAAATCATACAGAACACCTAAAGAGCAGTCTTTATTAAAAAGAATTGAGGACTTTGAGTGGATTGTTTGTCAAGATGAAGCTGATGCTTTTATTACTGAAGCCACTTTAATAAAGAAGTTTAAACCTAAATATAATGTTCAATTAAAAGATGATAAGTCATTTCCATATTTAAAAATAACCAATGAACAGTTTCCTAAGGTATTTATTACAAGAAAAATATATAATGATAAATCAAAATACTTTGGACCTTATACGGATGTTAAGTCTATGAGAAGGTTGGTAGATGTATTATACAAGGCATTTCCAATTAGAAATTGTTATATAGAGCTTAATGAGGTAGATAAAGAAACAAAGCAGCCCATGGTATTAAAAAATGGGCTAGGAATAAGGACAATAACAGAAAATGACTATCAAGATATGGTTGCTGATATGATTTCGTTTCTTAAAGGAGAAACTAGGACTGTCGAAAACAAACTTTCTAAGCAAATGGATTATTTTACTTCAAAAATGATGTACGAAGACTCTGCAAGGGTACGGGATCAATTAAAGGCAATTAATTCATTTAAAGTTGGTCAAAGAAAATTAGAGGCAGATTTCTCAAATAGGGATGTAATTGGTTATCAAAATAAGGATAAACATTTTGTGGTTGTTATCTTACGAATTAGAGAGGGAAGAATACTCAGTAGAGAAAAGATTTCTTTAGACTCTGATGAATCGTTAGATAATATATTAAGATCTGTTGTAATCAATTTTTACATGAATGCAGCTTATATCCCTAATAAAATTTATTTTCCTGAACTTCCTAAAGAATCCAAAGAACTTGAATCTTGGTTATCAGAAAAAGCAGGAAGAAAAGTAGTATTTCATGTTCCTCAGAGAGCAGTCAAGCACCAAGAATTAAAACTTGCTAATCGAAATGCAAAATTATTGTTGAATGAATGGTTGTTAAATATTGAAAAACGCAAAGATTACATCCCAAAATTATTAAATGAATTAAAAGATATCTTAAATCTTAAAAAACCACCAAGAATGATTGAAGCGTTTGATATATCGCATTTAGGTGGAACTGATACTGTAGCTTCTATGGTAGTATTCAAAGATGGTAGACCATTTAAGAGCGCCTACAGAAAATATAATATAGATGTTGATAAAATAGATGATTTTGAGTCAATGCGAGAGGTAGTATTTAGACGATACAAACGTCAATTAAAAGAAAAAAATACGTTACCTGACCTTGTATTGATTGATGGTGGAAAAGGACAATTATCTGCTGCTTTAGAATCACTTAAAGAATTAGAACTTGATTTACCAATAGTAGCACTTGCAAAACGCTTGGAGGAGTTATTTTTACCAGAACAAAAAGATTCTCTACGCATTGCTAAAAATTCACCTGCCTTGAATATTTTAAAACAGTTAAGAGATGAAGCACATAGGTTTGCTGTTACATTTCAAAGACAAAAAAGAACTAAAGGAATTGCGAAATCAAAATTTGAAGATATTCCTGGAGTTGGAAAGAAAACCGTTGAAAAAATATACAAGCGATTTCAAAATACTAATGATATGAAAGATTTATCAGATGAAGCATTATCTTACAAGCTTGGTGTTAGTTTGAAGATTGCAAAAGAGATCAAAAAAATAATTTAAATAAGGTCATTTTCTTTCATCCAGTCATCTGAAAGAAACTTTCTCATATAATTTCTTATACTGTCAGGAAGTATTACTAGGCAATTTTGCCCTTTTTTGAGCGATTTTGCTGCTTTTAAGGCTGCAAACATAGCAGAGCCACATGAACCCCCAATCAACAGTCCTTCTTCGCGAATGAGAGCTCTTGCAGTATTAAATGCTTCTTTGTCATTAACTTTGACAAAATCATCTATATAATTATGGTCACAAGTTTTAGGTATAAAATCATAACCGATTCCTTCAACTTTATATGGCTGTCCTTTATATTCATCTTCACCGCCAAGGATAGAGCCATAAGGATCAGCTCCAATGATTTTTATATCTTCAATTTCTTCTTTTAATCTTTTTCCAACTCCAGTAGCAGTCCCTCCAGTACCAACACCCATAACCACCATGTGTAAATCTGTTCCGAAGTCATTTAAAATTTCTTGAGCAGTATCATGGTAATGTGCGTCAGGATTACAACAATTTGTCCATTGGTCTAAAATATGACTGTTTGGAATCTCTTCATTTAATTTTTTTGCAACTCCAAAATTACTTTCTGGATCATCATGAGCTGCCTCAGTGGGAGTACGTACTATTTTAGCACCCAAGGCATTGATAGTAAGTTCTTTCTCCATACTCATCTTCTCAGGCATGCAAATAATTAGCTTGTATCCTCTAACAGCAGCAGCTAAAGCCAGTCCAATTCCAGTATTGCCAGATGTTGCTTCAATTAGTGTATCTCCTGGCTTAATACGACCTTCTTTTTCAGCATGATCAATCATTCTAAAGGCAGTTCTGTCTTTTACTGAGCCTCCAGGATTAACCATTTCTATTTTTGCATAAAGATTACATTCAAGATCTTTGCCAATAGAATTTAATTTTACTACAGGAGTTGATCCAATTGTTTCAAGAATGTCATTATATATCATGCATAGATATTAAAAAAAAAGGGGCGAAAAGCCCCTCTTTTTTTTCAATCGGTTAGAATTATTTTACAGAAATTTTTCTACCGAGTGATGATTTTGCTTTTGGAAGTAGAACTTTTAATACTCCGTTATCAATTTTTGCAGATATCTTATCTGCTTCAACATTGCTTGGAACACTAAAGGATCTTTCTATTTTACCATATTCATACGAATCATATTTATCAGACTTTCTTTGTCCTGAAATTTTTAAACGATTGCTACCGAATGTTACTTCAATATCGTTTTTGGACATTCCAGGAACATCCATAGTCAAATAATATTCTTTTTCATTTTCATTGTAATAGTTTGAAACATTTTTCGTATTCATTAATGAAAAACGAGGGTCATATGATAAGTCATTGAAAAATTGATCAATAATATTATCAAATGTATCTATTTCATTGTTTAATGGTTTCCATTTTATTAAACTCATTTTATTCTCCGTTCAATAGTTAATATTTACGGTATTATAGTTGCAAATGGAGTACCAATTAGAAAAGATATGCAAGTTTGGCATGAATTAATTTTAAGCATTGCCATTTTTTCAAATTGTTGTAAAATTGTATGAATTTTTGACATAAAAAATGAATTTTAAAAAAATATTATCACAAGCAAATAGTAAAGCTGAATGGGTAGGCCTTCGTTATGTTGAAGAAAAACAAAATATTCTTTCAACTAAAAAGTTTTCTTTAGACAATGTGCAGCGCAATGCTACTAGAGGAGTTATGATTGATGTGATGGTAAATGGACAATTTTCTTATTATGCCACTCCATTCCTCGATGAAAAACATATTCTTGAATGTATAGATATTGCTGTAAATAATGCTCAGCTAGCATCAAAATTTTCCGTGTTTAAATTTGATCATGACGAAGTTAGAAAAGGTTATGAAGGTACATATAAAACAAATTTGAAGTCTCCGTTGAGTAATTTATCAGTTAACGATATAAAAGATTTAGCATTTCTTGGATCAAAAAACATGATGAATTTTAATAAAAGAATTGTTCATGCAGCAACCACAGTAGAACTAATTGAACGTAATACTAGAATTGTAAGCACAAATGGTGCCGATATAGACCAGAAGATGGATATTGTCTTAGTGGAATTATCCTCAACAGCACAAGATAAAAATGACTCACAAACTCGTAGTAATCATGGAATGAGAGGACATTGTTTTCAAGCTGGCGCTGAATTTGTAGAGGACTATGATATTGAAACAGAAGCAAAGCAAATTTCAAATCAAGCTATTGAGTTATTAGAGGCAGATCAATGCCCAACTGAAGTGTGCGATTTGGTGTTAGCTCCTGATCAAATGATGCTTCAAATACATGAAAGCGTAGGGCATCCATTAGAGCTTGACAGAATTTTAGGAGATGAAAGAAATTTTGCTGGTTCAAGTTTTGTTAATCTTGAAGACTTTGGAACATTACAATATGGTTCTGAATTAATGAATATTATTTTCGATCCTACTGTTGATAACCAGTTGGCATCATATAATTATGATGACGGAGGAATGCCAGCTACGAAAGAACACTTAATTAAAGACGGTGTTCTTGTTAGGGGGTTAGGCGGTATTGAGAGTCAAATACGTTCTGGAATTGATGGTGTATCAAATCTAAGAGCATCGTCTTGGAACAGGATTCCAATTGATCGAATGGCAAATATAAACCTTGAGCCTGGAGTTTCTACCAAAGAAGAAATTATTGGAAGTATTGAGCGAGGAGTGTACATGGAAAGCAATCGTTCATGGTCTATTGACGACTACAGAAATAAATTTCAATTTGGTTGTGAGTATGCAAAATTGATTGAAAATGGGGAATTTACCAAAGTTGTAAAAAATCCAAATTATAGAGGAATTACAAATCCATTTTGGAGAAGTCTTTCTATGACAGGTAACGAGGATACCTATGAAGTGTTTGGTACTCCAAATTGCGGAAAAGGTGAGCCTAATCAGGTCGAGAGGGTTGGACATGCTTCTCCGTTATGTAAATTTGACAAAGTTCAAGTATTTGGAGGGGCATAATGAAAAAAGAAATTTTTCAAGAAATTTGCTCACAAGTTTTTAGTTCTTTAGAAAATAATGAACAATTAACTATTTATTTAGAGGGTGAGAATTCACAGTATTTTCGCTTTAATGATTCAAAGTTGCGTCAAAGTGGAATTATTGAAGATTATGCAGTAACTATTTCACTTTTTTCAGGCAAAAAATCACTACAAGCTGCAACTACAGTGTCCTCAGATATTGAAAGTTCTGTAAATAATTTAAGAAGTGAAATTCATGCACTTAGAGATCCTTTATCTCTTATCCCGGAAAATGAATTTACAAGCTTTCCTGATAGCTTCGAATCTGTAGAAATGATCAAATCAGGACAATTACCAGATAGAAATGAAATATTGGAAGCTTTAATGGATGTTATTACTAAAGATTATTTGACTGGAGTTTGGACTTCTGGTAAGATTTTTAGAGCATGTTCTACTTCAGAGGGAACAAATCATTGGTTTGAAAAAGATTCATTTATTTTTGACTTTTCCTTAATAGATAAAAAAGAAAATATGGTAAAAGTTCTTTTTCCTGGAAGTTCTTGGGACAAAAATAAGTTTGATGCAGCATTCGAGGAAGCATCCAGTAAGTTGAAGCTCATGAATAAGCCAAAAATGGAGCTTAAACCAGGAAAATATAGAGTATGGTTTGAACCAAATGCTGTAGCAGATTTTGTTGATATGTTTAATTGGAATGGGGTAAGTGAATCCTCATTTAGAAATGGATCAAGCTGTTTATTAAAAATGAGAAATTCTGAACAAAAATTATCACCTTTATTTTCTTTAAATGAATCTTTTTCATCAAAAGCTACAGCTCCTTTTAATTCCAGAGGAGAAGTTTCAAAAGATGTAAATATTATCAATAAAGGTGAGCTAAATAATACCTTAGTTAACTCAAAAACAGCTTTAGAGTATGGAATATCATCTAATTTTGCTGAAGAAGCCAATTCTTGGGGTATGGGAGAATATATGAGATCACCTCTAATGAAGTCAGGGGACATTGATAAAGATGACCGTTTGCAAAAATTAGGTACAGGTATCTTTATATCAAACATCCATTATCTTAATTGGAGCGATTCACTTGGTGGTAGAATAACTGGTTTGACTAGATACGCCTGTTATTGGGTTGAAGATGGTAAGATGGTTGCACCAATCAAAACAATGAGATTTGATGATTCGTTTTATAATTTTTTTGGAAGTAATTTAGAAGGCGTTGGAAAAGAGATTTTAGCTCGACCAGTAATAGAAACCTATGATGGAAGAAATCCTGGAGAAACCACTTGTCCGGGTATACTGGTTAATGATTTTGAATTAACTCTCTAATTCTCTATATTTCGACGCTATTTTAAATTGGCGTCGTACCCAAGTGGTTTAAGGGACCGGTTTGCAAAACCGTTATTCGTCGGTTCGAATCCGACCGACGCCTCAATGTGTTGCCCGGGTGGTGAAATTGGTAGACACAAGGGACTTAAAATCCCTCGGAGATAATACTCCGTGCCGGTTCGAGTCCGGCCCCGGGCACAAATCATATGAATCACTTTATTTTTTTTCATGGAGTAGGCATCCGCTCTCATTTCTGGGATATAATTATACCAAAGCTGGAAAAAAAATCTATAGCATATTCATTAGTTGATTTAGACTTTTCTTCGTTAGATAATGCATTTGAATCTTCAATAAAGTCTGTCAAAGAAATCATGAAAAAGTATCCGGACAGAAACTTTATACTTGTTGGACATAGTTTAGGAGGATTATTCGCAATTTATGTAGCTCAACAGCTTGGAGATGTAATCCACAAATTAATTTTTGTTAACACGGGTCTTGCACCAAAAAGGGTGGCTATGAAGGCTATGCAGCAAATGCAAATCAATCGATTATCAAAATTTATCAGGAAAATTGGTATGAGAATGCTGTTTAGTGGAAAATTACCTAAGTGGCTGACAAGTTCACTCTATTTTAGTGATGATACACCTGAACATGTAAAAATGGAATTATCAAAACATAAAGTACGTGAAAATCGTGCATTTCTAATGGAACATTTTAATTCGAAAGGCATATGGAATTCGCATTTAGATCGTATACATTTTAGCGGTCCTGATAATGTACTTTCGGTGTTTGGAAGTAAAGATAAAACTACTCCAAAAAGAGCGTTTATGTATCTTGTTAAAAAACTAAATGCATCGTACTCTATTTATCAAGGAAGTGGACATAACGATATTATCACAGCTCCCAAATACAATGATAAATTTGTTAATGAGATAATTTTATTTGCTGATAATGTTTAGTTTAAGCAATAGTATTAAAGTATTACTTTATGTTTAAATTTAAACGTTATTATAATCATATAATGCTTGGATAGATATATGCAATTTGGTAATATTATAACAATGAGACCTTTCCATTTAGCCTTTCCGGTTACTGATCTAGAAGCAACAAAAACCTTTTTTGTAAATATATTACAATGTGAAGTTGGAAGATCTTCAGATGCATGGATTGACTTTAATATGTTTGGCCATCAAGTGGTAGCTCATTTAGTTGATAAAAACGATCATCCTGCTTCAAATAGTGTTGATGGAGATGAAGTTCCTGCATCTCATTTTGGAGTAGTATTAACCATGTCTCAGTGGAAAGCGTTAAAAAACCATTTATTAGAACAAAAAATTCAGTTTATTATAGAGCCTAAAATTCGTTTTAAAGGTGAAGCGGGGGAACAGGCTACAATGTTTTTTTTAGATCCTTCTGGAAATGCGCTTGAATTTAAAGCATTTAATAACGATAATCAGATTTTTGCAAAGTAAGGAAATTATTTATGGATAAAACAGCTGTAGCACATTGGTCCCCTGAAATAGGTGGACAATTTTGGTGGAATGGATTATTGTTCGCTCTAGTTTTTGTACCATTTATGCTATTTATAGGAAAAAAACTTTCTCCTAAACAACGAGACTACATGCTCTATGGAATGGGTATTTATCAGCTATCAGTAAAATTTATCTCTCAAATTACGCTTATTGTCTCTGATAATTATATTTTGGCTACTAATTTACCATTACAGTTATGTTCAATGTCAGGTATATTGGCAGGTTTAGTTGTCTTTTATCGTAAACAAATATTGTTTGAATTCCTTTATTTTTTTGGAATTGTTGGCTTTATTCATTCAATTCTTACGCCAGAATTCACAGGAGGAACCTCTCCTTGGAATATATTTGATTATTATGTCGGTCACTCGATGTTGTTAATTGTACCAGCATGGCTAATGATGTATTATGATCAAAGGCTTAGACATAATGCATGGTGGACAAGCTTTATATATTTACAATTGCTTGTTGTATTGGTATCACAAGTCAACTCTATTGTTGGAAATGGAGCTAATTATATGTATTTAGCGAAGGCTCCAATAGCAGATAATCCACTAGTATTACAAGATCCATACCATATTATTGGATTTGAAATTTTTGCATTAATCCATTTTTACGTTCTTGATGTTATAGCAAGGCGGATTTTCGATAAATGACACTACTTTTAGCATACTTTTTCTTAGCATTATTTTTATCCTTTTTATGCTCATTGTTAGAGGCGGTATTGCTTTCTACACCAGCATCTTATTCATCAATTTTAGCTAAACAGAATCATACACACGGAGAGCGTTTAGAACGTTTTAAAGAAAATATTAATCGACCTTTAGCGGCAATTTTAACGGTAAATACTTTTGCCCATACATTGGGAGCTGCTGGGGTGGGAGCGCAAACCCTAGAGCTTTATGGAGAAAATTCAGTAGCAATCGCTTCAGGTATTTTAACTTTATTGATTTTAATATTTTCTGAAATTATTCCAAAAACGATTGGAAGTGTTTATTGGAGAGGGCTAATTGGTAACACTACGCTTGTTATTGAAGTATTAATCTTTTTCACCTATCCATTAGTATTGCTAGCAGAGTTTATATCCAATTTTGGTGAAGATGAAGCTACGGTTACTCGCGAGGAAGTGATTGCAATGGCGGAAATGGGTGAAGACGAAGGTGTTTTGGAAGAGCAAGAAACAGATATTATTGAGAATACCTTAAAACTTAAAGATGTTAAGGTTAAAGATATCATGACTCCTAGATCGGTTATATTTGCACTAAAAAGCGATTTTACGGTAGGTCAGGTGCTTGAGGAGCATGAGACATTAGATTTTACAAGAATTCCTATTTTTGAAGGTAATATGGATCATATTAAAGGTATGGTTAATCGATATGAAATCATTAATCGTAAAGCTGAAGATCAATTTAGTACTAGAATGCATGAGATTTCACAAGAAGTTCCATTTGTTAATGAAAACGACCCTATTGATAAGGTGTTAGAGCTATTTATAAAGAATCGCGATCATATGGCTTTAGTCAATGACAACAACAAAACTTTAACAGGTTTAATTACTCTTGAAGATGCAATTGAAACTATTCTTGGACAGGAAATCGTCGATGAACATGATTCTGTGGTTGATATGAGAGATTTAGCTGAGTCTAAGAGCAAAAATAAATAATTAATTAAATATTTGAGTTTTTAAAATCCTACATTAACTTCACCATCAGTTATGGCAAAAAAACAAACATTTACATCAAAGCTCAGTAAGCAAGATAGCAACTTTAAATATGTCAAACATATTAAATCTGTTATTTCAGAAGACACTGGACATACCAAGTTTTTAGAAAATATGGTTAGATTGGAAGAAAATGAAAATCTTGATCAGGCTTTAAAGCGAATGGAAGAAGAGTCAAAACAAGTTTTATCTTTTGGAGAATCTCTTGAAGAACCTAAAGAAGAAGCTCCTACTGAAGAAGTAAAAGCAGATGAAGCACCAGCTGAAGAACCTAAAGAAGAAGCTCCTGCTGAAGAAGTAAAAGCAGATGAAGCACCAGCTGAAGAACCTAAAGAAGAAGCTCCTGCTGAAGAAGCTGAGACGGCAACTGAAGACCAATCAGCTGAAGAAGCTGAAGAATCCTCCGATAAATAACTTTTGGAGAGGTGGCCGAGTGGCTTAAGGCGCACGCTTGGAAAGCGTGTAGAACGAAAGTTCACGCAGGTTCGAATCCTGTCCTCTCCGCAAAAATGAACAACTATAATTTTTCAATAAGACACCGAGAAGAATTCAATGTATCTTCACAAAGAATATGGGATATCATATCTGAACCATCTAACCTTAATCACTACCACCCGTTTTGCAAAAATAATGATATTATTTCATGGGATAGTAAAAATCATCATGACAGACTTGAGTATTTAAATGGGGTTATTATTGAGAGAAAATTTACTTCTTGGCATGAAAATAATGGATACGATCTTTTTATTGGAAGAAAAAATGGAAGACAGTCCCATGTTTCTTGGAGAATAGAAGACATATCTGAAAACAAGTCAGCTTTAACGATAAAAGTTCATCCTTGGATGATAAATCAAGGTAGTAAAATATTACAGTTTATACCTTTTCAGTTATTTGTTAAACCTCAACTGAAATTATATCTTAAATCTGTTTTACGAGGTTTACAATGGTATACTGAGCATGACAAACCAACACCTAGAAATCATTTTGGGAAACTAGCTTGGTTTTCATGACGTTTAAAGTCTTAATCCACTATTCATTTCATTTTATTATACCTTTCTTCTTTGCAAAAATATTTTTTAAAGATAATTGGAAGAAGGCATTTGTTATTATGCTTCTTACAATGTTAATTGATTTAGATCATTTATTAGCATCTCCTATTTTCGACGCTAATCGATGTAGTATTGGTTATCATCCACTTCATACTGTTTATGCCGCAGTATTTTATTTTCTTTTACTTTTCAGTCAGTCTTGGAAATTAAAAGCAGTATCTATCGGATGTTTATGGCATCTTTCTACTGACTATATTGATTGTTTGTTGTAATATTTTATAATGAATTCCATTAAAAAAATCAAAACAATAGACAACTTAGAATTTTTTACCGT
>Ga0315315_10003255_pt1 | contig 14937 bp, 12 predicted proteins | sample M140m3416metaG_FD_203699 | JGI IMG/M metagenome (GOLD analysis project Ga0315315, IMG submission 203699) | Ammonia-oxidizing marine archaeal communities from Monterey Bay, California, United States - M1 40m 3416 | ecosystem: Environmental > Aquatic > Marine > Intertidal zone | place: USA...
AAACTGAAGAACTATTTCCTAAATCAGTAAGTGAGTAATCAACAAAAAAAGACCATATATTAATACCTATTCCAAAATTTGGTTGAAATAAAACTTGCTCATCGATTGAGTCAACTAATTGCTCTTTTTGAAAATTCCCAAATCCAAATCTCAAAAAACCTATTTTTTTATAATCAAACTCTAAGCCTAGTGCTGGATCAAAACTAACTAAATTAGTAGAGATTAGAGAATTTCTTCTACCATCCCATGTTGTAATAAAATCTATTTCAGATAAACAAGATATGTCTTTAAACAAAATAAATTTCCTTGAAATTCCAAAATTTAATTTAGGAAGAGTAATCTCAATTCCGTCTTCAGGTATAACATTTCCTGATTGTTGATATTGATTAGAGAATTGACTTTCATTAATATCCCAAATATTTAGAGTGCTTGTAAAATCTTTTAAACATAAACCTAAATTCCAATTTTGGAATGAAAACTGAAAGCCTAGATCTAATCCAAACCCCCAAGAACTTGCAAAAGGGCCTATTTTTCTGTGAATTATTTTAGTACTTAAACCATAAAATAAATTATAATTTGTAACCCTTGCTATACTAAATATAGAAGCAAAGTCAAAAGAAGAAAAAGTAGAAATGTTATTATAGTTTATATTTCCATTTTCATCTAGTAGCTGAGTGGTATTAAGAATATCATCAATTCCTAATCTTATAAAAGCAACTCCCAAGACAAAATTAGAATCAATTGGCATAGCAAAACCTGCATAATCATATTCAGCTATTCCAGCAAAATAGGAAGAGTGCATAACACCTAATTCAAAAGTTTTAACATTATTTAAACCTGCAGGATTATAAAAGACTGCTGTTAAATCAGAAACATTTGAAACAACAGCATTAGACATTGAAATTGACCTGGAATCTAATCCAATAGATAAAAAATCATTACTATATTTAGATTGAGAAAAGCCAATAAAATACAAAAGAAAAAATAAAATAAAATTTTTCATAATTAAATAGCTTAGTTAAATATAAGCTAATTGTTATTACTTTGGAAAACGATTTTTTAAATAATATATTACTAAAAATGTCTAAAGATGAAAAAACAACTACCTAATATAATTACTTTAAGTAATCTGACATTAGGTTTAATGGCAATTTTTTATGGCTTAATACAATCAAATTTAATTTTGTGTTCATGGCTAATTTACATAGGTATTCTATTAGATTTCTTAGATGGTAAAATAGCTAGATTCTTGAAAGTTGAAAGTGAATATGGGAAACAACTAGATAGTTTTGCTGATATGGTTACTTTTGGAATTGCTCCTGCAGTTATTGTATTTAAAATGATTGAGGAACAAAGTAATGACTTGTCTTATATCGCTTTTTTAATTCCTATTTTTTCTGCTATTAGATTAGCAAAATATAATATCGATGAAAGACAAGGTGATTATTTTATAGGATTAAGCACAACCGCTAATGCATTATTATTTAGCTCACTACCTCTTATAAAAAAATTTCATTCATTTGAAATTATTAACAGCTTATTGTCATCAGTAGGCTTTTTAATTACTTTAACTATAATTTTTTCTTTCCTTTTAATTAGTCATCTAGAAACATTCTCATTGAAATTACATGGTTCAAATGGATTTGAGAAAAAATTAAAAATTGGGTTTATTAGTATTTGTTTTTTACTTATTTTATTTATGAAATATTTATCTATTCCAATAATAATTTTTTTTTATATGCTTTTATCTATTATATTTAAGCCAAAATAATTTTATATGAACTTTATCGCCAAAATTAATATTATGCCTAAAGAAGCATTACTTGACCCACAAGGAAATGCTGTAAAAAAAGCTATGAATAATTTAAATCTACATAGTCAAAAAGTTAGAATAGGAAAATATATTATCATTGAACTTTCATGCGATAATGAAAAAGAAGCTAGTGAAATAATAAAAGAGTCATGTAAAAAAATATTAGCTAATCAAATTACAGAAGAATATTCATTTGTTATTGAAGAAGTTATAAATTAAAATTTTTTCCTAAATATAATTTTTTGACCTGCTCATCATTAGCAAGCTCATTTGATGTTCCTGTCTTTAATATTTGACCGTCATATAACAAATATGATCTATCCGTAATTGATAATGTCTCCCTTACATTATGATCAGTAATTAGAACCCCAATATTTTTTTCTTTTAATTTATAAATCATTTGTTGCAACTCTTGAATTGCAATAGGATCAACACCAGCAAAAGGTTCATCAAGTAAAATAAAACTAGGATTTACAGCTATTGATCGAGCTATCTCAACTCTTCTTCGTTCACCACCAGATAATAAGTCTCCTCTACTTTTTCTAATTTTATTTAAACCAAATTCATCTAAAAGTTGATTTAATTTTAATTGATTTTCTTTTTTATTTTTATTCAAATACTCTAACACACATAAAATATTATCCTCAACTGACATTTTCCTGAAGATAGATGGCTCTTGAGCTAAATAACTAATTCCTCTTCGAGCTCTTGTATACATGGGGGAATTAGAAATATCCTCACCATCTAATAAAACTTGACCCTGAACATGATTAATTAATCCAACTATAATATAAAAAGATGTAGTTTTTCCTGCACCATTCGGACCTAAGAGACCAATAATCTCCCCTTTTTCAATTTTAAAAGAGACATTATCTACAACTTTTCGTTGATTATATTGTTTAGTAATATTTATAGCTTCTAATTTCATTTTTTATTTCCCTTTTGAACATAATGAACAACAATGATAGACAATTCATATAGTAACATTAATGGAATTGATATTAAGATTTGACTTAAAACATCAGGAGGGGTGATAATTGAAGATAAAATTAAAACAAGAACAAATGCATGTTTTCTGTGTCTTCTTAAAAAAGATATTGAAACAAAATTAAATTTTGCTAGAAAATAAATTATAAAAGGGAATTGAAAAACGAAGCCACATAAAAGAATAAATTTTGTTATTGTTTTAACAAAAGAAATAAAATTAATATCATTTACTATGACATCACTCACAGTATAATTAGAAAGAAAATTTAGTGATAATGGGGTAATTAAATAATAACCAAATAAGATCCCAGAAACAAATAAAAAGGCAGAAGAAAATATCAAAAGCTTAGCATACCACCTTTCTGATTTATACATCCCAGGTTTAATGAAAAGCCAAATTTCCCATAAAATATATGGAAAAGAAAAAATAACACCAGCTGTAAAAGAAACTAATAGAGACATGTTAAATTGGCCTGCAATATCAATATTTTGAAACTGAAGAGAAATAGGATCTAAACATAATTTTTTCGAAACCGAACATAAAAATTCATATGTTGGAAAACTAGAATCTAAAAAAGAAAATATAAAAGAATCAAATATTGATTTTATATTAAAAAAAGAAATGATAGTAAATAAACAAATAGCAAAAAAACTATAAACTAAATGCCATCTTAACTGTTCTAGATGACTTAAAAAATTAGTTTTTTGTAATTGCTCTTTTTTCATTAATTATTAAATTATTTCTTCCTTTAAAATATCATGTAAATGAATGATTCCAAAATATTTTTTTTCTTTTAAAACTAATAACTGAGTAATATTATTTTTTTTCATCATATTAAAAGCAGTAAATGCTAATTCATTTTCATTAATTGTTTTAGGGTTCTTAACCATTATATCTTTTGCAACTGTATTTGAAATGTCTTTATTTGCCTGTAAAAAACGTCTTAAATCTCCGTCAGTAATAATACCTAAAATATTATTTTCTTCTAAGACACAAACAGCTCCCATTCTTTTTGATGATATTTCTATTACTAAATCATGTAAAGAATCATTTGGAAAAACTTTCGGTTTTAAATCCATATTACAAATATCTGAAACCCTTAATGATACTTTCTTACCTAATACGCCACCAGGATGAAAACGTGCAAAGTCATCTTTTGAGAAACCTTTTAATTTTAATAAACAAATTGCTAAAGCATCACCTAAAACTAATTGAGCTGTTGTGCTTGTTGTAGGTGCTAAATCATTGGGACAAGCTTCTTTTTCAACATAACTATGTAAAAAATAATCTGATTTTTTTGATAAAAAAGAATTATTATTAGCTGTCATAGATATAGTGATGTGATTTGCATCTTTAATAATTGAAAATATTTTTTTTAATTCTTTAGTATTCCCACTTTTTGAAATAAACAAGACTACATCATCTTTTTTAATATTACCCAAATCTCCATGAAGTGCTTCAACAGCATGAATAAAAACTGAAGGAGTACCTGTTGAATTTAATGTGGCAACTAATTTTTTTCCAATAATTGCACTTTTCCCAATCCCTATGACAACTAAATTCCCCTTCATAGATCTCAAAACATTAATAACATCCACAAAACTAGAATCTATAAATTCTCTTAATTTATAAATTGATTTAGCTTGAAGATCAATAACTTCTTTTGCACTTTTTATAATCTTACTTTTGTCCATTTAGAAAAAGCTTATTATTAGAGGAAACACAAAATTAATCTAATTATTGTTAAAATAATTATAAAGGAACAAAAATATATTCGTCTTAATTTAAATCTTAAAAGCAAAATAAGACATTAATTTTAATCCGATTCGTATTGCATCATGATCTATATTAAATTTAGAAGTATGTACTAAATGAGTAATTCCTTTTTCAGGATTTGCAACGCCTAATCTAAAAAAAGAAGACGGGCATTCTTGACTAAAAAAAGAAAAATCTTCTGAAGCCATTCTTACAGGTAAACTATGTATATAATTTGTGTTTAATAAATCTGAACATAAATTAATACAATCTTGAGTTACTATAGGATCATTATAAAGTGCCGGGTATCCCTTTATAATTTTAAGTTTACATATTGCTTTATATTTTTTTTCAATTTTCTGCACCTCCTTCAATAATATAAAATGAATTTTTTTTCTAAATTTCTCATCCATAGTCCTTAGAGTGCCCTCTACAAAAGCTTTTTCAGGAATTATATTTGACGCTCCAAATGAACGAAAATCACCATATTCTAAAACATAGGGTGTAATTGTTTTTTCATTTAATACTTTTTGTTTTGTATTTAAAATAATTTCTGAAGCTATTGTAATTGGGTTAATAGTTTTATTAATTAATGCTGCATGGCCTCCTTTTCCTATGACTTCAATTTTTAACTCATCACAAGCCGCCATATACTGACCATGTCTAAAGCCAACGTTTCCAACTTCCATTTCCGGAAAAACATGTAAAGCAATCATTTTTTTTACATTTGGCATTCTTAAAACACCTTTCTTAATCATTAAAGAAGCTCCCCCAGGAAGCTTTTCTTCTGCAGGCTGAAAAATAAATTTAATGGTGCCAACTAGATTTTTCTTTAATTTATTTACAATTATTGCTGTTCCTAATAGAATGGAACTATGAACATCATGACCGCATGCGTGCATAACCCCTTCATTAATAGATTTATAACTAACCTCATTTTCTTCTTGTATAGGTAGCGCATCCATATCAGCTCTAAATCCGATAACTCTAGATTTCGGATTTTTACCTTCTATTATCGCCACAACTCCATACCCAGCAACATTATTAGAAAAATTAATTCTATTTTTTCTTAATATAGAACAAATGTATGCGGCAGTTTTTTGTTCTTTGAAAGATAATTCAGGATGTTGATGTATCCATTTTCGATAACTTACAACATCCTCAAAAATTAAATCTGATAATCTTTCTATTTCTTCTTTTATATGATTCTTTCTCAATTAAAAATTATTGATGTTATTATTGCTAAATTTATAATAAAGAATTTTTCTTACTACTATGAAAATCAAAAAATTTACTTTTAATTCCTTTCAGGAAAATACATATATTATTGAGTCAAATAATCAATGTATGATTATTGACCCAGGTTGTCAAAATAAAATGGAAGAGCAAATAATAACAAATTATATAAAAAGTAAAAATTTAGTTCCAGTACAATTAATTAATACTCATTGTCACATCGATCATATTTTTGGAAATAAATTTATGACAAAAAAATATAATCTTAAGGCAAAAATACACGAGTCTGATTTCCCTCTTCTTGAAAACTCAACAATTATTGCAAATCATTATGGGTTACATTTAGACCCACCTGACCTTGATGTTGATTATATTAATGAAGGTGATATAATAAAAATAGGAGAGACAAAATGGGAAATTATTTTCACACCGGGTCATGCACCAGGGCACATTTGCTTATTAAATAAAAAAGATAAAAAAATCATCTCTGGAGATGTTCTATTTAAAATGGGTATCGGAAGAACTGATTTGCCAATGTGTAACCACGATGATCTAATTAACAGTATAAAAAATAAATTATTTACATTAGATAATGAAACTGAAGTCTTCTGTGGACATGGTGAAAATACAACTATTGGCTTTGAAAAAGAAAATAATCCTTTTTTTTAAAAAAATAAGTTATAAAAATGACAATATTTTTTGTTCAACTTGTTCACTATCCCAGATAGATGATATATTTTCTATTTTCATTATTTTTTGCATTATTTTTTCTTGCTTCCTACCTATCTCTAAAGCTTCTTTATAATCGATGTGACTAAAAGTAACCATGGAGTAAAGTGGCACCCACTTTGTAGGATTTTTTTTAGCAAACAAAGCTTCAATTTTTTTTTGTAATAAAAAACTTTTGTCTCCAGTTTTATCCCTCATCACAAGAAAATTATGCTTAGATAAATCTTGCATAGCATCAGTGTTAACTTTTCTATTTTTTAAAAAATCATCAATAGAATGTTTAAATAAATTAGTTTTATTTGAATCTTCAAAAATATCAGCTATTAAACTACAATCTTCAAACCCAGCATTCATACCTTGACCATAAAAAGGAACTGTGGCGTGACATGAATCTCCAATTAAAATAAAATTATTTTTTTTCCATGGCAAACACCTTATGATTCCTAAGGATGAAATAGGGTTTTTAAAATACTGCTCTGATAAATTTGGAATTAAAGGAACTAAATCAGGACAATTTTTATTAAAAAAAAGATCTACATCATTTCGTGTTTTTAAAATTTCAAAAGAATTTACGCCTTTCATTGGAAAAAATAATGTACAAGTAAATGTGCCATCTAAATTTGGTAATGCCATAATCATATAAGAGCCTCTTGGCCAAATATGTAAAGCATCTGAAGGTATTTGAAAATCACCATTATCTGAAACTGGAATAACCATTTCTTTATAACCACAGTCAATAAATTCACTAAATACATTTATATCTTTAAATTCATTCATTTTTTTTCTAACTACCGAACCAGCTCCATCAGCCCCAAAAACAAAATCAAAATTAACACTTTCAGTCTCACTAAATTTTAATATGGTTTTGTTAAAATCTAAATCTATACATTTTTTTGAAAAATTTATTTTAACTCCATGGTCCTCCGCCAAATCCATTAACATACAATTAAGCTCTCTCCTTGGAACTGAAAAAATTGCTTGATCATCTTTTCCATAAAACTGTTCAGTCAACTTGCCTTCTACAGAATGCATCAATCTTTTATATACGGGAACAGATATTGACAAAATCTTTTTTTCTATACCCACCTTCCTTAAAGCCTCTCTTCCCCTGTCAGATAGAGCAAGATTAATAGATCTTCCAGCTTGAAAATTATCTTTTCTCATATCGGTTCTACCTTCATATATACTAACAGAGTAACCTTTTTTAGCAAGATATATTGATAATAAACTACCAACTAAACCTGCCCCAACAATTCCTATATTTTTTTTTTCTATATGCATTTTTTAAGAATTTGACTAAAATTATAAATGTCTTCAAAAGAATTATATAATGGAACTGGAGCAAACCTAATAACATTAGGCTCTCTCCAATCAACAACTACTCCGTTTTCATTTAAAATTTTGTAAACTTCTTTTCCGGACCTATTAACTAAAACTGATAACTGACATCCTCTTTTTTTTGGAGTTATTATTTTAAACCTGATCTCTTTTGAATTGAGATTAAAATTAATAAAAACTCTTTCTAAAGCACTCACTAATTTTTTAGATTTCGACACCAAGCTAGACATTCCAACTTTAGAAAAAATATCTAGTGAGGCTTTATGGGCAGCCATTCCTAAAACGGGCGCATTAGATAATTGCCAACCTTCAGCACCATTCATTGGTTCAAATTTTTTTTGTTTATTATAACTAAATCTACTTTTTTCAGAGTGGCCCCACCACCCTTTTAATCTAAATGGTTTTTTAATACTCTGTTTTTGATGAATAAACACTCCTGAAACATTTCCGGGCCCAGAGTTTAAGTACTTATAAGAACACCAGGCAGCAAAATCGACATTCCAATCGTGAAGATTTAAAATAATATTTCCAGCAGCATGTGCTAAATCAAACCCAACTAACGCTCCAACTTCATGACCAGCTTTTGTTATTTCTGACATGTCAAATACTTGTCCACTATAATAATTTACCCCACCAATAAATATTAAAGCTAATTCGTCACCTATATCATGAATTAATTGTTTCAAATGTTCTTGATTAACAACACCATTTTTATCACAAGGAATTTGCACAACGGCATCTTCAAATTTATATCCATGCAACTCCACTTGTGATTCTAAAACGTATAAGTCGGAGGGAAAAGCATTGGATTCACATAAAATTTTGTACCTATTTTTTGTTGGCTTATAAAAAGACATTAATAACAAATGAATATTAGTTGTTAATCCATTCATAACAACAACCTCATTTTCTTTAGCTCCAACTAATTTAGCACTTTGTTTTGCTAATATTTTATGATAATCAAACCATGGTTTATTTGCTTTAAAATGACCATCAACACCATATATAGCCCAATCATTTAATTCATCTTTTATATATTTTTCTGTCTGTTTTGGTTGAAGACCTAATGAGTTTCCGCAAAAATATAGACATTTTTTTTTGTTGTGCTCTGGAAAGAAAAAAAGATTTCTATATTCTGATAAAGTATCTTCTTTATCTAATTGTCTGGCAATATTATGGTCAAAGTTATTTAGCATTTAGTATTAAAATTAACTATATAAACATCAAAATTGAAAGTCTTTCAATATAAAAACTAAAATACAATTCTTTACTATTTTTTTAAATAAAAAAAAATGTAAATTTTTACATAAAAACATTAAAAAAATTAATACTAAAATGATAAATTAGATGTCTTATTATTTTGCTATGAAATACTCAAATGATTTTATAAATAGACATGTAGGTGTCAATGAAAAAGATACCGAAAAAATGTTAAAATGTTTAGAAAAAAAAAACATATCTGAACTAATTAAGAAAACTATTCCGGAAAATATAAGACTTAATAAAGATCTTAATTTACCAAGTGGCATTAGTGAATCAAGATATCTAGAGTTAATAAAAAATTTAGGTAAAAAAAATAAAAATTATAGAAGCTATATTGGTTTAGGTTATTATAACACAGTTTTGCCTAGTGTAATAAAAAGAAACATCCTAGAAAATCCAAATTGGTACACTGCATACACTCCATATCAACCTGAAATCGCACAAGGAAGATTAGAAGCATTATTTAATTATCAAACTGTAATTACTGAATTAACAGGAATGCCCATAGCTAACGCTTCACTTTTAGATGAAGGAACTGCTGCTGCAGAAGCAATGATTATGAGTTACAATAATCGCTCAAATAAAAAAGGAGATGAACAAAATACTTTTCTTGTTTCTAATGATTGTTTTCCTCAAACTATTGCCGTTTTAAGAGCAAGAGCAAATCCTTTAAAAATAAAATTAAAATTAGTTGATAAATTTGATTTTTCAGATGATGTATTTGGCCTAATTATTCAATATCCTGGAAAACATGGCTCAATTAATAATATTGAAGACTTAATTAACGATGCTCAAAAAAATAATATAATAGTCACTGTTGCAGCTGATTTACTTAGTCTTACTTTGCTAAAGCCACCTGGTGAATTTAATGCAGACATTGTTGTTGGATCCTCTCAAAGATTTGGTGTTCCAATGGGGTATGGAGGACCTCACGCTGCATACTTTGCTTCTAAAGAAAATTTCAAGAGAAGTGTGCCTGGAAGAATAATTGGAGCGTCTAAAGATATAGACGGTAAACTAGCATATAGAATGGCCTTACAAACTAGAGAGCAACATATACGAAGAGAACGTGCTACATCAAACATCTGCACCTCACAAGTTCTTTTAGCTGTAATGGCATCAATGTATGCAGTATACCATGGTCCAAAAAAATTAAAAACTATTGCTCAAAACATACATTATAATTGCTCTATTCTTTCTTCTGGAATTAATAGCCTAGGCTATAAACAATTAAATAAATATTTTTTTGATACTATTTTAGTTGATATAGGAGGCGTCTCCATGGATACGCTAAAGGTTTTTGCTCACGATGCAAAAATGAATTTTAATTTTATTGATGATAATTTGTTATCAATAAGTTTAGATGAAAAAGATGACATCAAAAATGTACGTGATATTTTACAAGTTTTTTCTAAAATTCAAAACAAAACAATTGATCAAGAAGAAATACAAGAATTAATTAATAAAAAATTAAATAACATTCCTGATTCCTTTGTTAGGAAATCCACTTTTTTAGATTTTGAAACATTTAATTCGTTTCATACAGAAACTGAGTTAATGAGATACATTAAAAAATTGGAAAGAAAAGACCTGTCATTAACTCATTCAATGATCCCTTTAGGGTCATGCACTATGAAATTAAATGCAGCTGTTCAATTATTACCACTGAGCTGGTCTGAGTTCTCAAATATTCATCCTTTTGCGCCACTAGATCAATCAAGAGGTTATCAGATTATGTTTAGAGAACTCGAAGAAGATCTCTGTGAAATAACTGGTTACAATGCTATTTCACTACAACCAAATTCTGGAGCTCAAGGAGAATTTGCAGGGCTTATGGTTATAAAAAAATTTCACGAAACAAATAATGAGGCTCATAGAAATATTTGTTTAATACCATCTTCTGCACACGGTACAAATCCTGCTAGCGCAAAAATGGCTGGAATGAAAATAGTAATTATTAAATGTGATAGTCAAGGAAATATTGACTTTGAATTTCTAAAATCAAAAGTAATTGAACATTCAAATTCTTTAAGTGCATTAATGATTACTTATCCATCAACTCATGGTGTTTTTGAAAGCAATATTAAAGAAATTACAGATTTAATTCATCAACACGGTGGACAAGTTTATATGGATGGTGCAAATATGAATGCTCAAGTTGGATTAACTAGCCCTAGTATCATTGGTTGTGATGTTTGTCATTTGAATTTACATAAAACATTTGCAATTCCACATGGCGGTGGTGGACCTGGAATGGGCCCAATTGGCGTAAAAAAACATCTTAAAGAATTTCTACCTGGAAATCCAATAATAAATTGTGGCGGCAAACATGCTATTCCATCCATTTCATCAGCGCCATGGGGAAGTGGTTTAATCTTAACAATTTCATATGCATATATTAAAATGTTAGGTAAAGAAGGTCTTAAAAGAAGTACTGAAATTGCAATACTTAATGCAAATTACATGAAAAGAAAATTAGAAAATGACTTTAAAATTCTATATACTGGTGAAAATAAAACCGTTGCACATGAAATGATAATTGATTGTAGAGAGTTTAAAAAATTTAATATTGAAGTTACAGACATTGCAAAACGATTAATGGATTATGGATTTCATGCACCCACAGTAAACTGGCCAGTAGTAGGAACTATGATGATAGAACCAACAGAGAGTGAAAGTAAAAAATCATTAGACTTATATTGCGATGCATTAATTATGATTAAAAGAGAAATTGAAAAATATAATCTAAGTGACAATAATATATTAAAAAATGCACCTCACAATCAAGAAATGTTAATGAGTGATAAATGGAATTACCCATACTCTCGTAAAGAAGCCGCTTTTCCAACAAATTTTGTAAAACAGAACAAGTTTTGGCCAACAGTAAGGAGAATTGACGAAGCTCAAGGAGATAGAAATTTAATTTGTTCTTGTGTTAGCACGGAAGAATATATGTAGAAAGTTTAATTAAAAGTTATAATTTTTGTAAATTGATTCCCACAGATTAATTATTACATTATTAATAAAACTCAAAGAATATGAAAAATTTTACTTTATCTATGATTATTATTTTTTGTTTTAGCATAAATCTTTCATTTGCTCAAACAAACAATAACATAAAATTTAAAAAAGCAAAACAAGAAACTTACGTTAAAACTAATGAAGTTTCTAATACAATTCAACCAAGACAAGGTGGAGACTGCCTTTTTTCTGATAATTTCAGTGACCCAGATACTTGGGTAACTGGATATGATGAAACAGCATGCTCACTTGAATGGGAAATTGGAACAGGTTTAGAAACAGGAGGATCATATCAAATTGCTACTATAGAATCAACTACAGCTGATAATGGTTATGCCATGATTGACTCCGATGAATACGGAGGAGAAGAAGGCGGAACTGAAGTAGAAGACTCATGGTTCACTACAGATCAACCAATAGATCTTGCAAACTACCCAAATGTAGTATTGGAATTTGAAACTTGGTATAGAAGTTATAATTATGAGAAATGCTGGGTAGTTACGAGTACTGATGGCGTAACATGGCCTGAACTAACACCTGATTCGGAAGCTAATCCTGAAGAGGGTATTTATGAGGTTTTTCCTGGTATTTCTGGAGAAAATGGAACTGATGTAGGAAACAATCCGTTTACAAAAAGAATCAATATATCTGAATCTGCTGGAGGTGAAGGTCAAGTATGGATTAGATTCCATTGGACCGGAACATGGGGTTACGCTTGGTTTATTGATGATGTCTGCGTAGTTGAACAACCAGCTGATGATTTAGTTCTTAACTATGGCGTAGTTTCTCATACTGGAACTGGCGAAGAATATGGTCGTATACCACAAGACCAAGTTGGAAATACTATGCAATTTGGAGGTGAAGTTTTTAATTTTGGTATTAATAACCAAAGTGAAGCTTCATTAAGCATGAATATGTTAATGGGTGGAAATACTATAATTTCTGATGAAACTGGGTTTATGATGTACTCTGTAGATGCAGATGGATTTTATAGTGTTGAAGAAACAGATGGCATGATTGATTCTGATGAATCAGTGTATTTCCAAATGGACGTAGCTCAACCAAGTACAGAAGTTGGTATGTATACAGTTGACTTTGCTGTTGAGTCATTATCTGAAATGGATGGTTCAGATAATTTTGGAAATAATATTCAATCAAGAGAATTCGAAATAACTGAAGATCTTTACTCTGTTGATGGTATTGATGTTTATTCTGACCCAACAATTACTAGAATCGGGACAGGTTCTTTTACAGATGGCACTGACGGATTTATGGTTATGACATATTATGAAATTGACCAAACTACTGATGTTGCAGGATTAGAGATTATGCTAGATTCATATGCATATGAAACTCCACTAACAGTACCTGGTGGTGAAATAATTATTTCACTAAAAGATACTGCGGATGTTTTAGCTAGCTTTAATCTAGCAACTTTCCCATCTTCTTCTATCGTTGAATCTGACTTTTATATGGTAACTCAAGGTGATATTGATGATGGTTCGTTAGAAATAGTTTTTGACTCGCCATATACATTAAGCCCAGGTGCATACTATGCATGCGTTGAAATGTATAGTAACAATAATGCATCTGATATCTATATACTTGATGATGAAACTGTACCACAACCTGGTGGCGCTAGTATGATATTTATCCCTGGTGATGCAGTGTATAGTAATGGTACTGCCGCAGGTGTTAGAATGAAATTAGGAAATGGTCAAGGTTTTGATATTGAAGAAGCTACATTAAACGGGGTTTCTGTATTTCCTAACCCATCTACTGGAATTATAAATATTAATTTTGAAAATAATGACTTCTACATTGTTGAAGTATCAAATATTATTGGTGAAATCGTTCTAGTTAAAAAAATTAGCTCTAATACAATACTTGATTTAAGTAATTATGATAAAGGAACTTATCTAGTTAAAGTATCAAATTCAGAATTAAGTAAAACAGAAAGAGTTGTTATTGAATAGATAATAAGTCTTAAATAAAAAAAGCCCGAATTTTTTAATTCGGGCTTTTTTTTTAACTAAATTCCTTTAGTCTACGAAATATTTCTGAGGCAAAAATAAATTTATTTAAATATTTATTTTCACTGTTCATAATTTCACTGCGAGAACCCTCCCATTTTTTTTGACCATTTTTTATGAATATAATGTGATCTCCAATTTGCATGACAGAATTCATATCATGAGTATTTATCACTGTAGTAATATTATATTCGTATGTTATCTCCTTTAATAATTCATCAATTACAGTTGCTGTATATGGATCTAGTCCTGAATTAGGCTCATCACAAAATAAATATTTTGGCTTCAAAACAATTGCCCTAGCAATTGCTACTCTTTTTTGCATTCCGCCACTCAAATCTGCAGGAAAAAAATTGTTTACGTTTTCTAAATTAACTCTATTCAAACAAAAATTTATTCGATTTTTCATTTCTTCTTTTGACATAGATGAAAACATAATTAAAGGAACCATTAAATTTTCCTCAATAGTTTTTGAATCAAATAACGCCCCTCCTTGAAAAACCATACCTATTTCTTTTCTTATACTTTGTTGTTCATTTAAAGACATAGAGGAAAAATTTCTTTTATCAAAAAAAATGTTACCTGAATCAATCTTATGTAAACCTAACATTGATTTTATTGTAACTGTTTTTCCAGAGCCACTACGACCAATTATTAAATTAATTTTTCCCGGCAAAAAAATGGCTGAAATATTATTTAAAACTAGATTTTCTCCAAAATTTTTAACAATGTTTTTTACTTCTATCATAATATTTTAATTT
>Ga0315315_10003259_pt1 | contig 14931 bp, 6 predicted proteins | sample M140m3416metaG_FD_203699 | JGI IMG/M metagenome (GOLD analysis project Ga0315315, IMG submission 203699) | Ammonia-oxidizing marine archaeal communities from Monterey Bay, California, United States - M1 40m 3416 | ecosystem: Environmental > Aquatic > Marine > Intertidal zone | place: USA...
CTCTTGCTCGTACTGGTTAATAAACTGAACAGTCCAGGTACGAGCTACATTATATTGAAGACTGGTCAGAACAAAATCGTCAGTTGAGGATCCTAAATCTTCAAAAAGTCAATTTTCACATCAGGGAGGCCCACGCGCTTCTCTGGTCTTCTGAGATTCTCGTACTAGAGTACGTTCGACGTCCAGGATAACTAGTCTCTGCAACGTCATATCGTACGTTATAAATTATACGAGCTCCTCTCGTACATAATACTAGAATCGTACGAGCTCGTACTAGTCTAGTATAAAACGTATGCATATGCATGTGATACTCTAGTATGGACATGAGCTACTATCATAGGTCGTACTCTAGTAGTATGCATAATATAATATATTATTTTACGTGCAGTATGTGCTTAGTATACATACAGTACTCTAGCTAGTAAATACAAATAAATAAATAATACTAGCTAGAGTATGCATACATCATACGTAATACTAGAGTATGCATACGAGATTACATACCCCTGTACACACGTACTTTAGTACTAATACCAGCCAGTAGTAGAATCCTGGCTGGTCGCCTTTTGTTGTCTCACAACTCGTAAACTCATAACCAATTGCTAATAATAATCATACAGTATGCATAATAATATGTATATTAATAATATGCATACACTCTACGCTCGTATAGTACTAGGTATGCATGGTAATAATTATTAATGGTGCCATGTCCAAAGCTCGCTCGCATCCACTCGAGACGTGAAAAAGTGCGAAAGTTAACAAATCACGCGTACGGCCCGTTCATAGTCTAGTTTGTATCTAGATGTGTAGCTACATTAGGTATGTGTGCACAGCATCTAACTACTACGTATGCATAGTAGGTTCGCTTCGACGTTATGCATAATAATAATGCTAGAGTAGTAAGGAGGAATCTGAGCCCTATCTGCAATCCGCAACCCGGCCTCCGTGGCACCCCCTCTATCTCATTTTCCGCCGCAGATTTCTGCCATGAATGAGCTTTTCAATATGCTTTCGTCTTCCGCAAGGATTGATAAATCCAAGCAAAAGAAGACGAAGCTGGCGTCCGCTGTTCCACCGATCGTAGCCCCTTCTCCTCGTTCCCAGAGCCTTGCCCAGGAAAATGAGGCTGGACCTGATGCTGAATCCAGTCAGTCCGACTATTCCTCTTCGGAAGACGAATATTCCGGTTCAAAACGAACGAAGAGCAAGGGCAGAGGACTCAAATCACGCGACCGGACGAACAAGCGAGACATGTCGGCTGGCAAACTGGCGCAGGTCCATCGAGAGCAGGTGTCGGCCTTCCGCCGTCGCATGGGCATCCGCCTTTCAGACGGAAACCGGCACGACCAGAGTGTACCGGATCCCATCTCATCTTTCGATGACTTAAACGCATCTTCTGCTACGTCGCCGGCGCCGTGCGTCGCTTGGCTCTCGTCTGATGGCACCGTCAAGAGAGACTACCGACAAATATTGACCGCCATATTGAGAAATATTGAGGAAGGAAGATGGACGGAGCCCACACCAATACAGATGCAGGGCATACCAGCATTACTTGGGAGGAGGGATGTCATGGGATGCGCGCCGACCGGATCGGGCAAGTCTGGGGCCTTTGTCATTCCAAGTCTGATTCTGTCCAGTCTCGGAGAAGACAGCTTTTATCGGGTGGCTTCAGGAGGCCAACACGACGGAGAGCAGCAGTCAGAACCGTCGACGAAGGCAAAGAAAAAGAAGAAAAAGAAGAAAAAGCAGAAGGGCGGAGATGGAAGCATTGGTGAGAGGAATCCAGCGGGCCAAATCCGGGCCCTTCTCCTTGCTCCGTCGCGGGAACTGGCCGCCCAGCTCTATCGTGAGGTCGAGAGGCTTGGTGTTGGCAAACCAGGCGGCCTGCGGACCGCACTCCTCTCGAAGAACAATGCGGCGCTCATTTCGAGCAACACGGCGGGCGGAAAGCGAGGCTTGGACGTTCTGGTCGCAACGCCCTTGCGGCTTGTTGAGTGCATCGAGCGCGGATCGAAGCTTGGGAGTGTTCGGATGGTTGTCCTCGACGAGGCTGACAGGTTGCTGGACTGCACCGACGGTATCCTTCCAGACACCAAGGAATCCTGGGCGTTCCAGCAGCAGAGGCAGTCCGGATCCGCCAATGTCAAAACCTTCCTGGAGCAGATCGACTCCATCCTCGCGGCATGCCCACCAACTGCCATTCGGGCCCTCTTCTCCGCCACCCTCGGTCCCGCCGTCCGTCACCTGTCGGAATCGGTCCTACGCAACCCGGTCGACGTCGCCGTCGGCAGGCCGGTGGGCGGGGGCGGTCGCTCGTCAGCCTCTGGCGCCTCGACCGCCCCTGCCGCCAACTCCGACATCGACCAGAAGCTGGTATTCGTAGGCAGGGAGGAGGGGAAGCTTCTTGCCATCCGCCAGATGGTCCGGAAAGGGTTCCGCCCTCCGGCGATCGTATTCCTGCAGTCGAAGGAGCGGGCCCAGGCGCTTTTCAGCGAGCTCCTGTACGACGGGGCCAACGTGGATGTGGTGCACGCCGGCCGGTCCCAGGCCGCCCGCGACGCATCGGTGGCCAAGTTTCGGAGGGGGGAGACCTGGATCCTGATCTGCACGGACCTGGTGGCCAGGGGGGTAGACTTCAAGGCGGTCAACCTTGTGATCAACTACGACCTTCCCACCAACGGGGTGACGTACGTGCACAGGATCGGGCGGACCGGCCGGGCCGGGAGGCAGGGGGAGGCGGTCACCCTGTTCACCGAGGCCGACTTCGACTCCATCCGCCCCATCGCCAACGTGATGAGGCTGAGCGGCTGTGACGTGCCGGACTGGATCCTGTCCCTGAAGAAGCCCGGCGGCCGCGGCGGGTCCAAGGAGAGGACGAGGAGGGAGAGGAACGTGCCTAGGCGGAGGGACATCGACACGACCGCGGGATACGACAAGGCTAGGAAACGGCGGAAGCAGCAGGCCATCCGGCACCAGGCGGCGGCGGCGACGAAGACAAAGGAGGAGGAGGAGGTCTAGCTAGAAGTAATCGCGCGTGGCCCCTAATTCGTCTCACGAGTTTACACCAAAAAGTTTGCATACTATGCACCTTGCAGGTATGCACGCTACTATACCCACTATGCACACAGTATGCATACAAATGAGACTCGCAATCTACCATGCATGCATTGAAGTACACTGCATGCAAGGGTAGCTAGAGCTACAGTGTAGATCTCTCCATTGATGCATGTCCGCACCATGACTGTTGGAAAAAATGGATTCCAGTGTGCATGTACTCTAGTAGGAATTTCTCGATGCACCGCGGGACGGTCGACTCGCGGCCGAGGAGCAAACCAAAGGAAGGAGCGGAGAGAAGAGGGAAAAGCCCTCCTCGGCTGTGCGCTCTCGGCAAAAGCCATGCCGGCTCGCCCCAGTCTTCCTCCTGACGCCGAACGGAAGCGGGACGTTCCTGACAGCAAGTAAGCCTTTCCCACTGCAACTGAAATTCGTGACGTGTACACTGTAAGACGTATAGAATTATTTATCCTCAAATATTCTTAATTCTTGTCCCCTAGATTCTACAGTAAGTCAAGCTTCGTATACCCCTCAAATAAACCAGCCTTAATTTTTTTCGCGCCTTCCACGGAGACAACTAGCACGAGCTAGTACGAGTACTACCTATTATGCACCTATGTATACAATGCATAAGTATGCATAGTGTAGCTCGTAGTATGGATACAAAGTAGGTATAATATTTTATACGCATACTAGCTAGTATGTAAGTAATCTATAATACTATTGGGCATACATCATAATAATAATATGTACATATTATGTAACATACTGTACATACGAGCAAAATAGCATTCTAGTACATAATATATTACAATATCATAAATATTGAAGTATCATATCCCATACCATACCATACCATCCCATCCCATCCCATCCCATACCATCTCATCCAATCCCATCCCATCCAATCCCATCCTCCACATACAGTATACTCGTACTAGTATATTATATACTTGAGTATATTGCAGATCGCTCGTCGACTGACGCACCCTACCTTGATCGCATCGACCCCCCCACTCCGTGCGAAGGCGATCGATGGCGGAAGGACTGCAGGTGGCCGCCATGGCGGATCGGGCCGCGGAAGGCGTTTCTGCGCTGCTGGCCGGCCTGGCCTCCTCCTCCCCGTTGCCAGTTCCAACCTCCGCCCTCCCGGCCCTCCTCATAGGGGCCGAGAGCCTCGTCCTGGCATACATGTCCGGGCCGGGCGGCTCCGGCGGCCTCTACGCTGCTGCCGCGCCGGGGCTCGCCGTGTCCCAATCGGCGTCCAAGAACCTCCTGGACCAGGGACCTGCTGCCAGCAAGCCGCCGGCGCCGAGGAAGAAGAAGGCGAAGATGAACCCGAGGTCCCTGTCGGCATCGGCGGCTGCGACTAGGGCTGCGGCGGCTTCCGCTGCGCCCTCGCCGGCGCAGCCATCTGCGTCCCGGCCGGCCAATGCCGCGGCGACGCTGCTGGGGCTGCCCTCGGCCTCCACCTCCCTCCACCTGCTCCATCTCTCCCTGGGCCTGGCCTCCCTCTTCACCACGGGAGCGGGAGCACTGGGGGCCGGGCCGCCCTCCTCGCCGCTTTTCTGGGCCGGGCCGGTGTCCGCTTCCGGCGGCATGCCCATGGCGGTCCTCCCCCTCCTCCTTGCCGGGGCCGACGTCCTCCATCTTGGCGTGCTGCTGCGGGGCTGTGGGGGGGCAATCATGTCCTCGCTGCCCTCTTCCCCGCCGTGGAAGTGGGCCTCGTGGGGATCTGCGGCACCGGCGGTCGGAGGCGGGCCCGAAGGGGGGATGTGGATGCTGGCCGACCGCCGTCGCGGCGCTGCGGCCGGCTCTTCGGCCCTGGTGGCATCGGCGTCGGAGGCCGGGGCGAGGTGCGACCGCTCCGGTCCCTGGGCCACCGCGGCAGTCGCTGTGGCGCTCCTCTCCCTTCTCGCGGCCAGGACGGCCCTGACGGTCCTTCCCGGTGGGGGCGGCAGGCGGAGGTGGATCAGGAAGAGGTGGGGGCGCCTGGCGAAGCGCCTGCTGCGGTTCCGGAGGCGAGGCACGCCGAGGGGGATGCGGCTGGATGGGTCCATTGCCGGCGCAGCCGAGGGGGGGGCATATGCCTCCCCGACCAAGAAGGGGAGGAGGATCATCAGGGGGGGGGCACGGGCCGCGCTGCCGGCGTCGTCATCGTCGCCGTCACCGCCGCTTCCGCCCGCCAGCAAGTCCTCCCCCAACTCCCCGAACTCCTCCTTCAACTCCTCCTTCGCGTCCTACTCTCCCAGATCCCCCGGCTCCTGCCCGGACACGTCCGCGGCAGCAGCAGCAACAACAACAACAACAACAACAATAACAGCAGCAGCAGCAGCAGCGGCGGCGGCGGCGGCAGCAGGGTTGGGGGACGGTCGCCAGGCGCGGATCTCCGAACTGGAGGCCGAACGCGACGGCCTCGTCTTCGAGGCAGCGGACAGGGCGAACGACCTGCAGCGGGGCAGGGACGCATGGGCCAGGGAGAAGGCGGCCCTTCTGGGGGAGCTGGGAATTCTTTCCACCGAGAGGGATGCCGCCAGATCCGAGGCGGATGCGGCCAAGTCCCGGGCCGGGGAGGTCGCCGAGCTCAGGTCCGACCTAGAGAGGATCGGGAGGGAGAAAAAAATTCTCGCCACCGAGTACGCCAGGAAGGAGCAAGAGCTGAGAGAGGGAACAGAAAGGTGGGATGCCGAGAGGGAGCAGCTCCTCAGCAGGATAGAGGCGGATACAGAGGCCAGGAGGGCCCACGCGTCCGAGGTCGAGTCGCTCTGCGCCCAGCTCGCGGGGAGTGAGAGGGTGCAGGAGGCGAAGGAACGCGCCGATGCGAGGATTGCGGAGCTGCTGGCCGACCTGGAGAAAAGGGACATGTCGGAGGCGACCCTGTCATCCCTGCTCGACAACGAGAGGAAACGCACCTCCGTCCTGGTGGCCGACATGGAGCGGGAGAAGAATGCGAACGCTGGCGATCTCCCTCCCGCGCCAGCTTTTGGCGCCGCGGTGCCGGTCTCTCCCGAGAAGGAGGGACCCTCATTCCAACTTGAGAAGGATCTCGGGGATGCCATCGCCTCCAGGGACAGTGCGTTGGATCGAATCCAAGATCTCATTACCAACGAGGTGCGTCTCAAGAATTTGCTGGACAGCGTGAAGGATCAGAACGATAAGCTCGCAAAAACTGTCGGAGACGCTAACGGAAAGCTAGACGCATTCCAAGTTAAGATCGAAAGCTTGGCAAAGGAGAAGCACGACGTGATGGAAAAGAATAGCATCCTCAAAAAGTCCGTCCGCGAAAAGCTAGCTGAGATCAAGGAGGCATTTACCATCGAATTTGCCAAAAATAAAAAGGAGTGTGACGCCACCATCGAGCATCTGAACGACGAGAGGGGAGACCTTTTTCAACGGGTCGAATCCCTCGAGGAGGAGAAGGCTGAGGCTCTAGCCAGTGTGGAATCGCTTCGTACCAAGGTCCAAGAATTGGTCGAGCTTCAAAATGCATCGCTCGAGAAGGTTCAGGATCTTCAGAGCAAAATTGTCCATCATCAGGACGCAATGGCAGAGCTTGAGGAAGCGAATGATAGGGCCGAGCTTAGACTTCGGGAGATGAAAGAGGAATGCCACATCGCGGATCATATAAGGTCGACGGATAATTCCTGTTTTGGTCTTTTGACAAATCCCGAAGAAGAACAAATGCGCCTCGAGGAGATTTCTAAGCTGAGAAAGAAATATGAAACAAGTTCTACACGAAGCCATGAAAACGATGCTCAATCGTCTGAGAACCAAAAAGATGCTGAGGAACTCATTTTCTCCCTCCAAGCTCAGGTAACGGGTCTTGAAATATCAAGGGAGACCCAGGTAATGGCGCATGCCCATAGGTCGAAGGAAATGACGAAAGAAATTGAGGAACTTCGATCTCACCTTTCCGGCATGGAAGCGGAGGTTGCTAACAAAGAAACGCAGATTAAGAGCCTCCGGGAAGAGAACGATCTAGCAAATAGGGCGCTGCGTGAGCTATGTTCCGACTTGGAGACCAAATTTGCCAAGCAGGAAACTGAAATGGAAATAATTAGACTAGAGAAAGTCGAAGCCACTGAGGCGCTACAAGAGCATTCACGCAAGATGAACAAAAGCGACACCGGCTTACCGCCATCAAATACCAGAAGAGATTCCGGAAGCGACAAGTGGGAAGCATTCAATAAAGAGCTTGGAAAGCAGCGATTGAACAAGAAAAAGCCGAAAATTGCTAGTGATGCCTTTAGCGATTACGGTCCGAAGAGAAGGGCGTCGCCGACAGGGTCAGATTCGAAAGATAGAGAGCTGACTCCGTCTGGCTTTCCATTGAATCACTATGACGCTCTCGAGTTAAAGGACAGCAGCTGCAGCTTGGACGAGATTAAGAAGGCATACCGTTCTCTTGCTCTGAAGTACCATCCTGATCGCTGCAAAGATCCAGATTCCGAGGACAAGTTCAAGTATATAGCGAAGGCATATGAGGTATTGAGTGATTTCGAGTCGAGGAAGGAATATGACTTGAACAACTTCTTCTAGCTATAGCCATAGAAATCGAGTCAAAAAAGTTCTGAACGGAATTGTAAAAAATAGGCACATGCTTCAATGCGCCTCTTAGGAGCAAGGGGGGGTATCTTGCTAGGGAGGGTGATTTGTGGTGAAGCCGGAGTTGGAGGTAGCTCTAAGCGTAAAGAAATTAGAACTAACGTGTCAGAAGCCCCCACGGCGAGAAAAAATTATATTTAATCGCATTTACTACCTATTACACCATGTAACGTACGAGTACGGGATAGCTCGTACATACTCCTAGCTAGTCGGCATTACTATTACTCTATTAGTAGTAGTAGTACTAGCTAGTATTAGTACTAGCTAGTATTATTAATACTGTATACTAGCTAGTACGTATGCATAGTACGTCAAGGAACGACACTACTAGTTGCAGCGACTATGCTATCTCGGGCAATGAGCACGAGATTAAATCTCGTAACGAGCTCGTATTTTTTGTTATTTTTTGGGTATTATTTGCCTCGTGCCATCTTGCCATACCCACCTTAGCTATCAGAGCCCGATTTTTTTTCTAGCTTGAGCCATAATTGCAGCGACAGTCGAGAAAGTTGTGCAGACGGTTACTTGATGTTAGCGAAATAGCCTGAGAGGGGGCAGCAAATATGGCGAGGAGATACCATGCGTCGACTGTGCCCTTCCAGACCATCGCTGCCTCGACCGCTTACGCGGCGCTGCTGGTGATGCTAACGCTAATGCCTCTGTGTACAGAAAGAGCTTGGCTCCCGTTGCCAGGAGCATATGCCGTGCGTCAGGTGCGCTTTGTGGACTACCTAGGTAGAAAGAAGCGTGAACAGGGCGGGCCCTTGGGCCATGGTGAAAGCGCCGTCAACAGTGACAGCGAAGTCGACTGCTGCAGTGATGTGGTGGAAACACGTATCGAGCAGCGCTTGGATCACTTCTCTGAGCACGGTGGCGGTGGCAGTACTGGGAGCTTTCATCAGCGATATTTTTACACTCGGCGCTTCGTAGCTGCTGCGGCTGCCAATGCAAATACTCGGACCTACGCGTTTGTCTGCATGGGCGGCGAGGGGCCGGCACTGACAAAACGCGTTCTGGTCGACAGTGTCCACTGCACGGGAGACATGATCGAGCTGGCGAAAAGACTACACCAAGATCAGGGAGCTGACGTTTATTTGTTCGCCCTCGAGCATCGCTACTACGGCGAGTCCTATCCAGATTTTTTCAACCGGAAGGGTGGCAGCCAGTCCCCCGTCCTGAATAAGAATCTCGTCTACCTCTCTTCTCGTCAGGCTCTTGCAGACTTTGCCCACTTCATGACCACCGTCAGATCTTCTTTACTTGCCGGCGCCAAAAATACTAAGGTGGTAACGTTTGGCGGCTCTTATCCAGGTATGCTTGCCGCTTGGGCCAGATACAAGTTCCCCCATATCGTCCACGCTGCGGTGTCGAACTCGGCTCCTGTTCAGGCCGAACTGGACTTCTTTCAGTACAATGAACATGTTTGGTTCGATCTTGGCCTCGCCACCGTCGGTGGCGAAGCTTCGTGTCAAAACACTATTAGCGAGGGCCACAAGCAGATTGCCACCGCGCTTTTGGATGATGAGCATGATGATGCCGAGAGCAGAAGGGTGGCGGAGATGTTTAATCTCTGCGACGGGGGGGCAGCCGCCCTCAGAGATTCCAAGAATGCCAGTGCTTTCCTGGGCGATGGGGTAATCTATATTCCTGCTCAGGCCAATGACCCAGCATGTCACGGAGAGCTGTGCAACATTAGAAACATTTGCTCCTTCGTCAATGACCAGAGGTCGTCGCAGGATGGAAATCAGACCGAGCCAATTGAGATTTTGGCCGAGATTGCTCGCCAGCAGAACAATGGCACGTGTGTCGAGGTGAACTGGGAGGGCACCATACGTTATATTTCGTCAGCCGAGGCGCAAGTGGAGGGCACCCGATCGTGGCTTTGGCAGACATGCACCGAGTTTGGATTCTACCAGACCTGCGAAAAGACCTCTCTTTGTCCCTACGGAAAGGGCTTCCACCCCCTTGGTTTGGACTTCGAGATTTGCGAGCGGTGTTTCGGTGTGGATCGCAACGATGTGCGGGATAATGTACAGGACTCTCTAGATTATTACGGTGGCTGGGGGATTGAGAGCAGCCGTATCATGTTCGTCAACGGCGAGGTTGATCCCTGGGCTATGCTCGGCGTGACGGTTGAGCATGCGGGCGCTAACAAGCCGACTTTATGGGTAAAAGGGGCATCACACCATTTCTGGACTCATCCGGTCAAGGACACAGACGGCTACGAGATAGTAGCCGCTAGAGATGCAATTTATCGGCAGGTGATGATATGGTTGGACGAGGGGGTAACGGCTCTCATATAACTTATCATTTAAGATTTGTCTGTGGTCAACACTCAGGGAGTCCCTAGCCCTGGCTTCAACGCCTCTCTCACCTCTTCAACGATTCTATGATAATTGGGATCGGTGAGACTGTACCCGACGATGAGGAGGTGAGATGTCATGAGATTCGCCTGCACAAGTCCCGCAAGCGCCTTCTTTCGCCCTGATTCATAGTTGCGGTAATCTGCGCTGGTAACCACTATGGACTCAGGAGATGAAACGCAACCATGCATCTTGAGTAGCCACCGTCCAGCCCCTTTCACGGGGCGATGAGGGATGACCGAGAGTGAGTCCAGAACTACCTCTTCACCGGCCTCCTGCTCGCGCTCCTTTTCGGCTAAATTTCGGCATTCAAAGGCCCGCTCGCAGAGCATATCATAGTTCTGTGTAACAATGCTTTTGCAGGGTATAGAAGCTAAAAGGGACATTAGCAGAGAGGGAAACTGAGAACGCTCCTTGATAAAAGTCGCGATACGCTCCTTTATATCGCGATGTACCCCGTTGCGATCAGTTTTCGACGATGCCAAAATGTCTAGCCAATCGGCGGTGGGAAGAGGCTTCGCTTTCGCTGCGGCCCGACCAAGCATTCTTTCAGAAGGCAAGCCATTCGCTGTAAATTGGTCTTCAATTCCAACGAGAAGATTTGTCCACGAGGGCAGCCCAGCTGGGATGCCGACACCAGCACCCAGGAGAAAGCTCAAGTCCCCTTTGACAGCAAGTTGGGCTAGCTGGAAGGCATTACTTCTCATCTCTTCAGGAAAGAGACGAAACGATGATAGAGGCTCTGTGACACTGGTATCGAAACGTCTCGCACTTCCTCTTGATTTGTTAGCAGAAGCGCAGTCGTCGGGATTGTGCGAGCACTCTTTGGGGTCAAGGTACTGGCAGAGGTTCAAGCGCACGTTCTGTGCGTGAGAAAATGTTGCCAGATCGGCACAGACAATGACGCAATCTACGTCATCATTGGTGGCAACCAACTGAGACAACGTGACTGTCATGGCCTCGACAACTTGCCCAGTAAGGTCCCCTGCTTGACCCCCACCAGTGCCTACAACTGGTAACGCAAGGAGATATCTCTCACGATTCGCTCGGGGAAATGGCTGCTTCTTCCTCAGTTCCGCAAGGCTCACCGACACGAACTGTCGTACAGTGACCATGAGCGCGTCGATGTGATTCTCCTCGGCCTCACTTTTACACAACAATATGTCGTGCGATACTTCTCCGATGAAGGGGGCCGGAATGATGCCTCCTTCGATTTGGAGGTTCTCGTTCTCTGTAAAGGCATTCCATGGCCAGTGCTTCGGCGATACTACCCGGTCGTACTGATCGTAGCGCTTCATGGGAATCCGAGTTGGCAATTTGGCTTGCTTCTGCTTCGCGTCGCCCTCGCTCTCGCTCGCAGAATTGCTGCGAGCTGGGTTAAGTCGCCGCCTCCTTTCCTTGGCTGACAAGTTTTGGTCTCTGTTCGTGCCCTCCAGCGTAGCTCCAGTAACGTTTCCCCGCAGCACCTCGAGAAGCTTCGGACTTTTCTTGGCATTGTCGTACCAACGCTTCCATATCGATCCAGCGATTGTGCCCTTCTTCTTCGAGATCCGCCCAGGGCAGAGGAATGCATCGCAACTGATGTCACACACGGAGGCGTTGGCCACAAAGACATGTCCGGGTGGCCTCAGCAGACGTCGGAAAGCCTTCAGTTCTTGCTGACGTTGAAGTCGAGTACAGTCGTTGCCGCTTCCGTCGTCGCTCTCGTATGAGTTCATGATCGCTTTAGCCAGCCCTTTCGGGTCCCATTCCGAGGCTGTTGCGGCCACGTTTGACGCCGATTGGCCACCATTAGCAGCCATTTCCAAGAGGCGACCATCCTGCAACGCTTCTGTGAGCCTCCCGACCGCGTCATGCCGCTCGGGACTGTCCTCTGAGTTCTTGCTGCCAATGTTCAGGAGCGAGAAGAGTCGGAACAGGCGTTCGTTGGATCGAATGTGCTCCGCCAGTCCCTGAAGCGTGACCCCCTTCGGGCAGAGCTCCCCTGGTTCGGATCGGTCGGCGAGAGAGAGCTTCGATGCCACGGTTGAGAGGTTCCTGCGAATGCGCTGCTGCTGCTGCTGCTGCTGCTGCTGCTGATTCTGCTGATGGTGCGGATTCAATGGGGGCGTGGCCGATCCCCTCCTCTTGTACCGCATCTTCTGAACGCGCTTCTCCTGCGCCCGGCCGAGCGCTCCCAGGCCCATTTCCTTTCTGAGCATCCCCTCCAGCGCGCGGTAGGCCGAGGTCTGCCTGGCCTCGGGCCGCATCCCGCCCCGGCCACCCTCCCCAACGAGATCGAGGACGGCCCTCTTAAACTCCCTCTCCCCCTCGCCGAGAAAGGAGTCGAATCGAGAGTCCAGCACGTGGCGAGACGCAGCCTCGAGGGACGACGCGTGCAGGCTGCAGAGGTCAACGAATATCTCCTGGAAGCGGGCCGATGCGAGAAGGGGCGGGGCGCCGCGACCACCCTCGTCCAGTCCCTCCGGGGGATGCATGCAGAGGAAGTTGACGGAGAGCTCCGGGGATCCGCCGTCGTACCGGCACGCGGAGGAAGGCGGCGCCTCCCAGAAGTCCAGAGAGAGGGCCGTGGCCATGCCGTCCCTCAGGCGATTGGCGGAGGCCCCGGGAGAAGGCGCATCGGAAAATGCGCCGCCGCCGCTGCTGCTGCTGCTCCCTCCGGTCTGCGTTCCGGCCTCGGACAAACCCACGCCGTCGCTGATCTCCATGGCTGGGACGATCCGGATGTATGCATGTGCTTCTGGTATTGTGGTGCGGCGGGAAGATGGTTGAGATTCATCAGAATAGATTGATTGCATTGTTTGATGGAGCCCCGATCAAAACTCTGATAATTTGTATGGAAATTGCTGATACAGTTTAGGGTTGGGGGATTACTCTAGTATTATTTATTTATTTATTATCACAGTCGGGCATCATGGAGCGGAAAAAAAGTCCTTCGACCATACTATCTACTATTACTAAAGCTAGTACGTATGCATACTGTACTACTAGAGAGTATGCATATGCCATACGTTGAAAAATAGTATACGAGCTCGTACATACGAGAGGCGTATGCGAAGTACATTTGCGGGAGCAACGTAATACGCACTTACACATACATCTACATAATATTCAATGCACGTACGAGCGCGTATGTTATGTACGGTGCCTGTTTATGTTGCACTCTACGAGCTCGTACTAAAGTAGTACGATGATGTCATTCCGGCCTGCTCGATCATGTGACATCATTACGGTGGTTCGGGTTCTGTTCTGTGGGATGGGAAAAGCTCAGAAGAAACAATTGGAAGAAAGAGCAAACTAAAGTTGAGCCCAAAGTTGGATCTCTCCGAGCTCGATGGCATGTCGACGGGAACGGCAGCTTCCTCCCCCGTCCTTGGCTCACGCCGAGTCCGAGAAGTATGTGATTGACCCGTGCCACGCGTACACGCGCCTCCTCCCTGGGCCCCAGGGGAGCGGCTTCAACGCCGACGCCGGCCCCGGAGGCGACGGTACAGACGAGAGGCTGGGGGGCTACTGGGTCTACGGAGACGCCGAGCTGGAATCTTACCGGCTCGCCCTCCTCCGGCGCCGGGCAGCGCACGCCCGGCTCAAGATTTGGTATCCCGGAACCTTCCACCAGCCCGTCCGCAGGGGGCGTTTCCGGAGGAAGGCGGGAACGGCGCGAGGGCGGGGCTCGGCCCGTCACCTGATGGAGTTTAGATCCAATGGGATGGTCCGGGCCGTGGCCGCCGACGGTGAGGAGGTGGAACGCTTGCTCTACGAGGCCTGTCGGTCCAGCGATGTGCATTCCTTCCTGCTCTCCGGAGATGAGGAAGAAAAGCTCCAGCTTTGGGTCGAAACTCCCGCGGTCGGTGACGAGGACGGGCTGAACGAGCCGCCTTGCCTCTGGATGACCAGACGCTATTGCATGGAGGCATCGTCCCGGACACCGGATGGGTTGGAGCTGGAGCCATGCTCCTCCTGGGAATGGAGCATTGATGGAGGCGTTTCCTGGAGGCATTCTCAACTCTTTCCTCACATTCGGGGGGCAGACTTTCCCCATCTCATCGATGAACCAGAGGTCAATCTCGCCCCCAGGGAGGAAAGGCTCGAACGTGGAGAGCTCTTTTGCGATTTTGGGGTGGAACTGTTGGGTCGCGTTTCAATTGAGTGCAGATGCAGAGGACGCTCGGCTTCGGGTGAGGTCCTTCCGAGGATCTTCGTTGGTGAATCCAAAGCCGAAGCGCTCAACGACGACTCTGAACAGCAAGAGCAGTCAACTCACCTTATTCTAATCCAAGGCCCTTCAACGGAAAGATCCTCCCTTGGAACACCGGACGAGTTCGTGCAGAAATATGAGAGCGAACACTTGCTCGCCTTTCGGTGGGCCCGCGTCGTTGTTCCCAGTCACGTCTCAATATCGATATCGTGTTGGGCATCTTTCCATCCCGTCGATTACAGGGGCGCCTTCGCATGTTCGGACGAAACCACTACAAGGATATGGATGGGTTCGGCGTATACGTTACGGCTGTGTATGCACGACTTCATTCTCGACGGCATCAAGCGAGATCGATTGCCGTGGGCCGGGGATCTCGCCGTTAGCCTCGTTGCCAACGCTTACTCATTCGCAGATGGCAGTATTGTGGCTAGATCGCTGTCAGTCCTCGGCCGAGCGGGTATTGAGAAAGCCGATATTAATGGCATTGTAGACTATTCCCTTTGGTGGGTTGTGTGCCACGACCTTTATCAACTGTATTTTGGGCGCAATTTGGACTTTCTCGCCCGTGAGTGGGAGAGGATCGATGAGACCATCGAACTCCTGATGAAGCGCTGCAAAACAAATGGCTTCCTCATTATTGATGCAGAAAAGGATTGTGTATTTATTGATTGGGTCGACGTTGAGAAAGAAACTGCACTCCAGATTCTA
>Ga0315315_10003265_pt1 | contig 14907 bp, 13 predicted proteins | sample M140m3416metaG_FD_203699 | JGI IMG/M metagenome (GOLD analysis project Ga0315315, IMG submission 203699) | Ammonia-oxidizing marine archaeal communities from Monterey Bay, California, United States - M1 40m 3416 | ecosystem: Environmental > Aquatic > Marine > Intertidal zone | place: USA...
CGGGACCCATGAGCATGAGCTCCTTGGTGTTGTACCAGTCGCCGCGCTTCATGGCCCCCTTCAGGAACGGGTCGTGTTGCCCGTACAGGTTGGTGAAGATGCGGTCCTCGTCGCTGAGGCCGCCGTGAGATCGGCCGCCGGTGTCGACGTCGACGGCCATGCCGCGGTGGCTGACACAGGGCGCGGCGAGGGAGGCGGGCGCGCTGAGGCGCCGGCCAGCCCCGACCAGCTGCCTGGAGAGACGAAGGAGCCCGGCCATCGTCACGTGCAATCCAAGACTGACGTGCACTGCGCTGCGCTGTTCTCGAGATACGAAAATAAAACGAGGCATAAACGAGCGTCGACGTCACTGACATGCATACGACTTTTTTCGTTACCATTAAGATCTCGTATTTCAAAGAATAGTTCAGGAACAAACCCCATACGGAATCACCGCGACGAGGCAAACTCCCTCGACCCACAAAAAAGCGAGTCCGTCAATCATCGACCGCCGCGACGGTGGTGGTGACTCACGAAGGGATGTATCCTCCCCCGGGAGCTCCGGGCGGTCTGCCGCCGGGGTATCCACCGATGGGATACCCCGGCGTGCCCCCGGGAATGCCGCCTCCGGGAATGCCCCCGTTCGCGGTGAGCGCCCGCGCCAATCTCCTCCGATCGTCGTAGCGAACCCTGTTACCGTCTGTTCGCGACCTATTGAGATCCACCCCTGACCAGCGTTCTTCCCCGTTCCTGATCATCAGGCCCCGATGATGCCGCCCCCGGGCGTGCCCCTTCCCCCCGGCATCGTGCCCCCGCCCGCCGCTCCCGTCGCTCCCGCCGCTCCCAAGGAGACCACGCCCGCCGAACCCAAGGAGAGCACCACCGTGTACGTCGGCAAGATCCCACCCTCCGTCGACGACGACCTCGTCCGAACCCTGCTCGACGCGTGCGGGGACGTGCGCAGCTGGAAACGCGTGATGGACCCGGAGAACAACACGCCGAAGCGCTTCGGCTTCTGCGAGTTCGTCGACGCCGAAGGGGTACTCCGAGCCATGCGGATCCTCGACGGATTTCCAGTCGCGGGCGAAGAGCTCCTGCTCAACGTGAACCAGGCCACGAAGGCGTACGTGGAACACTACACCGCGACGCGGACGGTGAGTGCCGAGGAGGACGCGGAGGTTGACGGTGCGCGCCGCGAGTCGCTCCAACGCGCCGTCGCGTCCGCCGGTAAGTCCGCCGAGGCTGTCGCCTTTCTATCCGATGCCCTCGGCGGGACCGGCGGCAATGCATCGACGGTTCTCCCGCCTCCCCCTCCTCCGGGCGGCAACAGCGCGGCGACGCTCGGCGGGTTCGTCGCGGCGCGTGACGCGGACTCTGCCCTCCCGCCGCCGCCCCCGGGTGGACAGCACGGCGGCGTGGAGGCACCACGCCAACGGGAGCCGTCGATGAAGGAGCGACGCGAGGAGGAAAGAAGGGAACGACAGAGGCGGGAGGAGGAACGTCGGGCGCGCGAGGAGCGCGCGCGCGTGGACCGCGAGTACCGCGACCGCGAGCGGCGGATCGAGCGCGCCGAGGCCGACCGCCAACGAGATGCGAGGCGTGAACGGGAGCGAGCACGGGACGTGGAGCACGACAGGCGCCGCGACGTCGAGGACGACTTGAAACCGGAACCCGAAGAGATCGACGCGGAAACGAGTTTAGGTCCAAACGCGTCGACACCGGACATCCTGGACGCGATTCTCACCGCGGGGCCGCCGCGGTGGTTCCGCGACGAGAAGGGACGCGATCGGCGGCGGCGGTACCGCGAACGCGAGCGTGAAAACGACGAGCGGGACGCCGCTTTAGAGGAGGAGGAGAAGATCCGGAAAGCGGCTGAGGCGGCCAAGGCGGCGGCTGAGGCGGCCAAGGCGGCTGAAGAGGCGGCCGAGGCTGCGCAGGAGGCTGAGACGCGGGAACGGGCGGAGGCTGAGGAGGCTGCGGCCGCGGCGGAGGATGCGAAGGCCCGCGGGGACCAACCCGGGTCTCCGGAAGGGTCTCCGGAGGTTGCCAAAACCGCGCCGTTGTTTGCCAAAAAAACCGGGAAAAAGCAGCCCGCGGGGGGTAAGCGCAAACTGTCCGTGTTCGCCGTGGAGGACGAGGAGCAAAAGCCCACGAAGGCGCTCGTGCCCATCGAGTACACCGCCGAGGAGCTCGCCGCGGCCGCCGCGCCGGCGACGACGATGGCTGAGGACGACGAGGACGACCCGGCTGCCGCCGCCGCCGCCGCCGCGAAGCGAGCAGCCGCGGTCATCGCCAAGAAGAACCAGGCGGACAAGGATGAGAAGGCGCGCGGGTCACTCATCGAGAGCATCCCGACGGAGAAGAAGAAGCTGTTCAAGTACGAGGTGGACTGGAGCACCTACGACGCGTCTAACCTATCGGAGAGTGTGCAGCGGTGGGTGAGCAAGAAAGTCGCGGAGCTGCTCGGCGAGGAGGAGCCCAGCTTGGTGGAGTTTGTGGTTGAGAAGGTTGGCGAGCACCTGAGCGCGAAGGACATGGTTGGGGAGCTGGAGCCGGTGCTGGACAACGAGGCTGAGCCGTTCGTGATCAAGCTCTGGCGGATGCTGATCTACGAGACCCTCAAGGCGAACGAGAAGGCTTGAAACTAGCGGAGGTCCCGACACGCGTTTGATATTCACCAAAGCTTTCTGCTCGTGGCTTTTCATATCTCGATCCTTCCGAGGGAAACGCAGGGTTAGTTGATTCGTTTGAAAACCTCGTCCGCTCACACTTCACGGGGCGCGAAGGAGGGATGACGACGGTGTGGCGGCCACGCGTGAGGATTGCAGTTCCGGATATCGACGGTGCCGATGTCGATGAGAATCCGAGAGACGAGTCGACCAAGAAGGGCACGAAGCGGAAGAAGAGAGCCCCTCCCACAAAGGGGCCGTGCGAGCACGGGGTGAAACCTCGCTCTCAGTGCAAGGTGTGCCGCAAGTGCGAGCACGGTCGTCGGCGCACTAATTGCAAGGAGTGCGGTGGGGGATCAATCTGCGAGCACGGTCGTGAGCGCTCTAAGTGCAAGGAGTGCGGTGGGTCACAGATATGCGAGCACGGTCGTGAGCGCTGTAAGTGCAAGGAGTGCAAGAAGTAGCGAACGTATCATCAATCAAACGAACATCTTCTAAACCCGATGCTACACGATCATTTACCACCGCCTTCCTCCTTCTTCAGCCTCTCCGCCTCGCGCTTAGCCTTCAGATCGAAGTGGTCCCTCGCCTGCTTCAGCAGCCTGAACGCCGAGTTGGCCTTGGTGCTGTGATGCCCGCGGTGCTTATCGGGGTGAACCAAGAGGCTGATTCGCTTAAACGCGTCACCCGCCGCGGCGTCCCCGCCATCCGCGTTCACCGTCCCTTCCTTCGCAGCCTTGAGCTCACAGATTAACGCATCCTTCTGCGACACGCGCTCGCATATCTTCCTCGGCGGGACCCCGAGCCCGAGCGGCCTGGCGACATCCTTGCGAAGCGTGAGTAGGGAGTCGCAGAGCTTTCCGTGCCGGCTGTTACCCCCGCCCTGCGCCTCCCCGCACGCGGTGCCCAGCACCCTATCCGCGGTACCCGCGCCGTCTTTGCTACCACTGCCCGCGAGCTCAATCTTAACCTTCTCGGCGACTGCCGTGAGGAACTCGGCGCACACCGTGCACTTGTTTGGATCCTCCGCTTGTCGTTTCGAGTCCCCATCCGCGCCTTCTTCGCCTTCTTGGCCCCCGCTCGATCTGGACAACTCGGAGGTGGTCCCCGGCCCGCCGAGGTCCAACACGCACCTGTGCACCGCGCTGTGATCCTTCCGCGGCTTGGGCTCGCCGGCAGCCTTGGCGTCGTTCGCAGCCTTGGTCGCCGCCTCGGTGACCACGGCGGGACACGCGAGAACCCGCGCCACCTCCTTCTCGGCAGCCGCAGCTCGCCTCTTGGCCGACTCCTCCTCCTGCGCCCGCTTAAACGCGGCGGATTTCTCAGCCTTCTCCCGCCTCGCAGCCTTCTTCTCGCGAATAGCGCGCCACTCCGCGAGCTCGTTCTGCATCCCGCGTAACGCGGACAGCCCGCCCACGAGCAACAGCGCACACACGACCAAGAACGCGACAAACGCCTTGCTGGATATAAATCGGGAAAGTCTGGATTTGCCCGCGGGGTACGCCTCCGCGGCGTTCGTATGCGGCGCCTGTGCGTACTGCGCGTATTGTCTGCCCCCGTCAGGGTAGGCTCCACTACTCGTCGTCGTTTGGGGTCCGTCGTTTGGCGCGTTGGCGTTACTAGTAACGCCCGCGTCTGTTGGAGGCCGCTCCGGCGGCTCTTTCCCGGCAGCCTTGTCCCCGAGGAGCAGCCGGACCACTTCGTGGTGGCCATGTTCCTTCGCGAGGTCACCCGCGGTTTTACCCCACCCGATCTTCACCGTGGTCCGCGCGGCGACCCGCGCGCCAGCCTCCACGAGCTGCCGGACCACCTCCGCCTTGCCCGTCGCCGCCGCCGTCTGTAAGGGGGTCCACCTGTGATGAACAAAACACGACGTCATTCTAATTGCCCATACGAGAATTAAGATGAACTTACCCGGCGGTTCCGCACACCGCTTCCACATCCGCGCCCGCCGCGCACAACGCCCGCGCGCACCTCCAGTCACCAGTCACGTGCAGCGGCGTGCGCCCCAACACGCTGTCACGCGCGTTGGGCTCCGCGCCGAGGCCTAAGAGCGCCTCCGTCGCCCACCCGTCGCCACGTTCCGCAGCCTCGTGCAGCGGCGTCCGCCCATCCCTGTGAATACAACACGACGTCAGTCTAATTGACCATATGAGAGTTAAAAAAGTGAACTCACCTTCGTCTCGCGTTGGGATCGGACCCCGCTCGCAACAACGCGTCCATCGCGCGTCTCTCCGACGCCACGTGCAGCACGGATACGCCGTCCACGTCCACCGCGTTGACGTCCGCGCCGGACGCGATGAGCGAGCTGACGCAGTCCGCGTGTCCTCGCGCGGCGGCGTTGTGTAGCGGGGTGGATCCGTGTTCGTTTCGAGCGTTGGCGTCGGCGTCGTGAGCGAAGAGGAGCTCGAGCGCCTTGGCGTGGCCCTCGTACGCGGCGTAGTGCGACGGCCTGTTGCCGCGCGGGCCCGTGGCGTCGGGATCTGCGCCCTGCTTTAAGAGTTTGCGGCATTCCGCGACGTCGCCGCGTTCGGCGGCGACGCCCAGCGCTGTCGGTTTCGCGGCTCGACCGAGGGATGATGGGATGACGGTCGGGTCCGACGGCCGGGTGCCCTGGGCGCCGGATGATGGCGGTGGATCGGACGCGCCCGCGTGGTTTCCTCCTCCCTGGCGGCGTCGCATGCCCTCCTGGAGCCGGCGGACGCCCTCGGCGGCGTCCGTGTTGCCACCGTACGCGGGCACGAAGCCTTCATCGGGGGCGGAGGGATTCGCGGCACCCGGGGCGTTCATCGTTTGGGGATGATGGGTCGATTGCTGCTGCGGCGCGCCGATGCCGGTGGACGCGTCGCCCACGCCGCCGCGTGAGAGCGCGGGGTGCGCGACGTACCGGTTATTGTGCTTGGACGGCGCGGCGGGACCTCCTTGGGGCATGGACGGGGCCCGGCCGTACATGGCTGTGTACTCCGCGCCGGAGATCCAACGCCCGTCCACGCCGTACGCGCCCCTCTGCGGATCGAAGTAGACTCCGGTGGAGGGGTTGAGGTAGTATCCGGTCCCGGAGTCGAACCGCCAGCCGGGCTGGCCGGCTCCGGGCGTCGGGCCCGGCATCATCGCGCCGCGCGGACACCCTCTCTGGCCCTCTCCGGCCATAGGGGAACGCTTTTTCATCATAGTGCTACTCGGAGGCGACGACGGACAGGAAGTTGTCGACACAGGGACACGTCGACGACACACATGAGCGCGCTGGCCACCGCTACTAGGCGCCTCGGGCCCCGCGCCGCCCGGGGGTTCGCCTCGACCTCGGCATCATCCACCTCGGTATCCTCCTCAGACGCCTCCATCGCGTGGACCGTCGGCGACTACGCCCGCACCGGCGTCGCGCTTGGCATCGCCATCGCCACCGCGGGCGTGTGCGAGGCCGCCATCAACGACCTCTACGTGTGGAGCCTGTGCAAGCGAAAGGCGATGCCCGCGATCGAGACGCACGCGCGGCTTCAGCGGAGCCTGGGCGAGCCCATGAGGGCGGACGCGTGGTGGAACGCGTCGGTGACGCATCGCGGGAAAGGGAACCTCGCGTCGTGCGTGTTTCTCCTGGACGGGGCTCGCGCTTCGTGCGACGTCCAGGTGGTCATGGCGCGCGCGCCGTCGCGATCCGAGGGTATGTACGCGTTCGCGGCGTACGTGCCCAACCTCTTAAAGAACGTGTTCGACCCGGGGGCGTGGAGGGTGGTGCGGATGGAGGCCATCTTGCCCCACGAACGGGAAGCAGGGCTGCCGGGACGGGTGAACCTGCTACAGGAGCCGGAGCCCAAGGGCGGGATCCTCGAGACGCAGGGAGGACAGAAGGGAGGGAAAGGGAAGGGCGGTGGGTGGGGGACGCGGATCGGGCGATGGTTCAGACGTCGCGGATCGGGCGAGTAGATGGACGGATGATAGGCCCGGCTGTCGGCGTGACGTTGGAAATAATCTTAGATCTACATTAGTCACCCGCCGTCTCGATCTGTGCGAGGATGTTGATGCGCTGCACGACCCACTGCTTGAGTTCGGGTTTCATGCTCCCACTGCGCATGCCGTCCAGCCTCTTGAGCGCGGCGGCCACCTCCTCGGCGGGCTTGCCTCGCATCTTGGCGATGTACGCAGTTTCCTTGTCGGTGCACTTCTCCTGGTCCTCGAGTGAGCACTTGATCTCGAGGTTCTCGGAGATGAACTCCTTGAGGGAGTCGAGGTCGCGGCCGGACTGGTAGTCCTCGCCGGCCTCGCCGGTCTCGGTGTTGAAGTACTTGAGCGTGGGGTACCCGCGGACCTCGAATCGGGAGCAGAGATCCTCCTCGACGGTGCAATCCACGTCGCCGATGACCACAGAGCTGGATCCCGCGTAGGAATCTCCGAGCTCGTTCCACGCCGGGGCCAACGCCTTGCAGTGGCCGCACCACGGGGCGTAGAACTTGACGATGGCGTTCTTGCCGGACTTGAGCACCGTGGCGTCGAAGTTGTCGCCGCTGAGGACGGTCACCTGCGCGGAGGCGACGCCCAGGCAGAGCGCGAGGAACAGCGCGAAGGTCTTCATCATCGTGCGATCGGAAATGAAGTGGGCCCGCGGCTTGGAAAAGACTGTCGAGAAGATGTAAAATTTTCACTCTGCGACGATACGAGTACTTATCACGATGTGCGACCCTAAACCCGCGTCTTTACCCTCCAAACCCGCGCAGTTCACCGCAGGGTCACGCGGAAGAGCCTGACGGAGTGATCCGCGCCCACGGTGGCCAAGCCCAGCCCCGCCCCGCCGCCCCCCGCAGACAGAGACGCCGAAGCCGAACCGCCTTTCACTTTTTCGTCATCCTCATCCTCCTCATCCTCCGCGCCGTAAGATGGACGCCACGCGATGGCGCGCACCGCCGCGACGTGCGCATCCGCGCGCGACACCTCCACCGCGCACGTCCAACGCGCACCCTCGCCCACCCACACGCTCACGCGCCCGCACTCGAGACCCACGGCCAGCACCGAGAGTTCGTTATTCACTCCCAAATTCGTCGGCGCGAACCGCGACGCCGTCGCCGCCGAGTCGAAAAGAGGGAGCTCCGCCGCGACTGCCACGGCGACCCGCGAGTTCGAACCCGATACCTCGTGATCCACGTTCCACACCCTTACCCTCTTATCTCGCCCCGCGCACGCAAACACGCACGCGTCGCCCGGCGCCCAGCCTGCGTCGTAAAGCGCCTTGGCCGACGCCTTGACCCTCGCCACTAAACTCCAGCCGCGTTCACCCCAGACACCGCGCTCCTGGTGTGCGTCCACCGGTGCGTACAACGCGACGTGCCTGTCCCTGGACGCCGCGAGGAGACAGTCGCGGTTCGACTTGGACGCGAAATCGAGCGCCACGACGTCGAGCGTCGCGCCGGGGAGCGACCCGAGCGGCCGCCAATCGCTCCCACTCGCCCACATCCAAACAGCCGCCGCCGACGCGCTCTGAGCGTAACACGCGCTCGCCACGAGCGTTCCACTTGGGTGCGCCGCCACCACGCTGAGATCGTTACCGTGGCCGTAGAGCTTGCGAGTCTCCGGCCAGAGCGTCGCCTGCGCGAGAACCTCCTCGGGGGGCGGACGCGAGAGCACCGACGGGGTCACGCTCCCGATTCGATCGTCCCCGTCGCCGGAGGAGTCGGCTAGATTGGTTACCTTCGTCGATTCACCGGTTGTGTCACCTTCGGCGCCCGGCGCGTGAAGCGCCTTGTTGGAGAGACCCAGCTGCGGGAGCTCCGCGCCGGCGTCGATGCCGGCCGCGAGCGCCGCGGAATCGAGCGCGACGTTCCCGCCGAGGCTCTCCGCTAGCGAACCCAGAAACGTGCCGGGCGCTTCAAAGACTCGGAGCGTCTTCTCGTCCGCGCCGCTGACAAACACGCGCGATCCGCACTCGGCACCCCGATTGATCGAAGGGAGCGCGGCGACGCACACGATCGCGTGCCCGTGCACCTGCGGCCTCGCCAGCTGCCTCCACCCGCGAACGTCCCCGCCGCCTCGCCACTCGGAGTGCAAACGGCACGTCATATCCTGCGATCCCGTCAGGAGCCACCGGCCGCTCGAATCCCACGACGCGCACGTGACGTCCGCGACGTGCCCGGTGCACGCCGCCCTCGGGATCCACTCGCGCCCGCCGTCGGTGTCCCACAGGTGCAACGCGCCGCCGTGCGAATGCGCCAGCATGGCGGTACCGTCAGCGCTGAAACCAGCGCCGTAGAAGCCGAGGCACGAAGCCGCCGCCTCGCCCACGGACACGTCCGCCATCCACACGGTGGAACCCCCCGCGAGGGAGCCCACGTCCCCGGCGCCCGACGCCGAAGGCGTCCAGAGGATCAGCGACCTGTCCATCGACGCCGTGAGCAGCTCGGGGCGCGAGCTCGAGCCGGTTTTATCACCCCCAGGATTTCTCGGTCTCCACGCTACGGAGAGGACCCAGTCGTCGTGGCCCTGGAGGAGCGCCTCGAGGTGCGTCGATAGCCTCGCGTCGCCGCCGAGGAGAGCGGACTTGGGCTTGGGGGGCGCCGCGAGTCGCATGAACGCGTGAACGGGCGCGTCGGTTGACGTTTCATCTTCATCCCCGATCGATCGCGACCGCGATATCCGCCACACCCGCGCGGTTCTGTCCTGCGACGCGGACGCCAGCAGCAAGCCGCCCGGTTCGTGTCCACCCACCCCTTCGATCCCGCTCGAGTTCGAACCCGGGACCTGCCGGTTCGTCCCGACGCCGTCCTCGACGAACGCGAGGTCGCGGACCCAATCGGTGTGTCCCTCCAGCGTCGCCGCGTGTTCCATCGATGCCATCGACGAAGTGGATTCCGAACCTTCTTCGAACATCGGGACGGCGCAGAGATGCACGCGGACGTGGCCGTCCGCGCATCCCACCGCGGCGACCACGCGCGCGGGACCATCGCCCGGGAGCCACGCGAGCGCCGCGGATATCGGCGTCGCCTTCCCGGGCGTCGACATGCTCCCGACGAAACGTGCGGCCGCGTCGGAGCCGTCGTTCATCGGGATCGCGAAGATGCCGCCAGCTGTGTCGTTCCCTCCATCGCGGGGCGACGCGGGGCGACGCGGGGCGAGCGCCGTGAGGTCCACGCGCCACATCTTAACCGTGCAGTCCTGCGACGCGGTCGCGAGGAGGTAGACGCCGCGTGATCCGGCCTTTTTCTCGGCACCCTCGACACCCTCGTTCGCGTCGCCGGGATGCCCGCCGCCGCCGCTCATCGCGAGCGCGCAGACGTCCGTGACCGGCGCGCCGTGCGAACCCGCCGCGACGACGACCCACTCGTGCCTCGTGGACGTCGCCGGATCGTCGACGCGGCGCCACAGGAGCACCGCGCCGTCCGACCCGCCGCTCGCCATCCATCGCCCGCACCCGCTCTCATCGCCGGCTCCGTCGAGCCACGACACCGCGGTGACTTGCCCTCCGTCGTGCGCCTTTCCCACGGTTCGCACCACGCGCGCGGTGGCTGGGTCGTAGAGCGCGATGGACGAATGGGAGCCGTACGCGAGGAGCCCGCCGCCGGGCCCGCGCTCCGCGTTCCACGCCGCCGCGTGGACCGAGCGGTTGCACCCCGCGCTGACGTAGGTCAGCGTCGCGCTCGCCATCGAAGTGACGGGCACCTCACGTTGAGTTTCCCTCGGAGCGTCCTCTCCCTGCCGGAGAGTTCACACTTCAAATCACCCGGCGGCGATGGCGTCGACGTCGGGCCGATCGTCGGTGTCGGCGTCCGCCATGAACTACCTCCTCCTGGCGATGGTACGCGACTACCACGGCAAAGGGGAAGTTGGGCGGCGGCAGATGGAGGAGATGGGCGCGCAGCTCGGGTCGCAACTGGCGGAGAGGTGAGCACCCGAGGACCAAACGAAGATACATTCTCGACGCCCCACCACCCGCCCGTACACGAACCCAATCGCTGAACCTAAATGACCAAAACCTAATTCGCAGGTACACCAAAGACCGCGCGCGGTTCACGGAGCACACCGAGGTGGTCCTCTGGACCTGCAAAGAGTTCTGGCAGGAGGTGTTCGGCAAACGGGTGGACAACCTCAAGACGAACAACAGGGGCGTCTACGTCCTCACCGACACAGCGTTCGTCTGGATGGCCGGCTTGAGACCCATCGGCGCCACCGAGGAAGAAGGGATGTCGACGATGAGGTCGTACGCGGAGAGCTACGGGCGGTTCGCGGGCGGGGTGGTGCGGGGCGCGCTGGAGGCGCTCGGGTTACGATGCGTGGTGAGCTGCGAGCCGATTTGTTCAATCACCGGAGATCCGCCGCCGGGGTGTAAGTTCACGGTACGGCTGACCGGGGGTCTAGGGTTCGGAGGAATCGCGTGATATATACGTAGCGGACGTATGAGGGCGTACCGGCACATAGGTTGGGGTGCCGCGCGGGATAAGTCGGCGTTTGTCTATCGTTTCATTAGGTTACAAATACAAATAGGTCGCGTCTCGTCGTTCACACGTTCGCTCACAACGACTTCACCATGAGGTAGCGCTGCTTTCCGAGCAACGCGTCCACCGGCGGGCACGTGTCGTCCACGACCACGTACCCCCGCCTGGTATACAGCTTGATCGCGGCTTGGTTCTTCTGGAACACGTGGAGGCACGCGCAGTCGTAGCCCCACTGCCGCGTCACCTTCTCCGCGCCTTCCATCAGCGTATCCGCCACACCCATGCGCCGATAGTCATCCTTGACGCACATGCACGACACGTACGCGTACTCGTCCGCGGGTGCGCCGCCCACCCACCGCCCGGGCCTCGGTCGCATGTTCCGCGCCTGCGACCTGCGCATCGCCCATCGCTCCATGTCCCCGCCGCTGGTCCCGAGCCCATCCGACCACCTCGTCTCGGATGAACTCAATCCCGCTCCGTCGTCGCCGGGGAGCGGGAGGCGCGCGAGGACGTCCTCGTCGCGCTGGATGCTGAGCTCGACGACGCCCATGATGGGCGCGGCGGCGTCCTCTGGGGACCCGGCGTCCGCGCTGGCGTTCGCGGGCCACCGGCCGCTGAACGACAGCCCTTTGGTGCCGAATCGATTACCAAAATCGTCGTCTCTCTCTTTCACCGCGACGAGCGGTGCGAACCGTCTGCTGTCCAGGTACTCGTACTTCCTCCCGAGCGTCACGCTGACGTCGCCCCTGAAGTACTGGAGCAGCAACGGATCGATGAACGGCATGACCGGCTCGAAGAACGCCTTGGCCTGGGTCTCGCTGATGTCCAGCAACTGCGCCTCGGTCCCGTAGCTCACGTCCCATCCTTTGGCGGGGAATCGCAACACTCGCGTCCCCGCGGGGGAGCCCCTGGTGAGCGAGGCGGTGCATCGGACCGCACACGCGCGGCCGACGTGGGGTGCGGCAGCCCGGGATGGATGAACCCGGGTGGGCTGCCCCCCGCTGAGCACCCGCGCGCTCATCTCTGAAAAATTAGGGTAGCAATCCACGTCGGATTGCGGGAGAAGATTCAGTCGACAGATCACACCGGCGCAGGTAGACGGCGACGAACCCTGAACTCATTCATGAAGCGGGATGAAGCGGCGCTGTGCGACCTACTGGAGGTGACCAGGCGTGTCATGCGTCCGGCGAAGGACAACGGCACGTTCTGGTGCGAAGGGGTGAACCCGATTAGGATGGTCGAGTGGGCACTGTCGGTGAGTTCCTAGGCACACCCCGATCCCGACGCCCATTGCCACTCCCCACCTTCCCTAGGCACATCGCCGACCCCTTCCCGCCCACCACCCGCCGCAGGAGCTCGCCGAGGTTGAGGATGAGATCAAGGCTGTGCAGTCATCCGTTGAAAATCACTGGACCGACGCCGGCGACGAAGACCCACACCGCGTCGTCGTGGAGGCCAAACGCAGGGTCCAAGACGAAGTCGGCGACCTCATCTTCGACGTCATCATGCTCGCGTGCGTCTGCGAACGGGACTTCGGCGCCCGCGAGTTCACCCTCGCGGGCGCCGCGGAACACGCGAGCGCCAAGGTCAAGCGTCGATGTCCTTACTCCTTCGGCGTGAAAGCCGCGGATGGACCGTGTCCGGACAGGGCGACTGAGGAAGCGGCGTGGGGCGCGGTGAAGACGGCGGAGAAGGCGTCGAAGGCGCCGGGGGGTGAGCCCATGCCCCCGCCGCCGCCGACGTACGACTCGGTGTTTCAGTACGTCGCCAGGAGGGGATTGAGCGGTTTAGTTGGGGTGGACGCGGCTTATGGGTTACCGGCGCTGGCGCTCGCGTTCGGCGTCGGCGCCGTCGTCGGTTTCCGATGCGGTCGATAGGTCTATGGACGCTTAGTCTTTGAAACATGTTGCACGCGCGCGATGGATGATTTCATGTGAGGTTACTTTAGCATATGTTGGTACAGTACACTACTTGTACGCACAGCTGTGGGCGGTCACAGCCTCTCCTTCAACACGCGGAGCTCCGTTTCCAGCTCCTCGATCTTCATCTGCGATCTGGTCACTTCCTGCCCGCTGGCCTGCAGCTTTGCGGCGATGGCGACGAGCGGGAGGAGGAGGAAGAGCGAGGCGAGGATGGACGGGAGGGCGATTGGGATGTAGTGCGTCCCGGCGACGACGCACACGTTGCCCCAAGGAGCGCACGCCTGCGCGTGGAACGAAGAAGTGAGGAAAACGTTGACGTGATGTCCGGGCGGTCGCCTGGGGTACGTACACGGGGCGGGTTCGGTGCGGGTCACAGAGGGAAGCGCACCTCGAGTAGATCATCCGGGTACAGCGGCACGCCCATCATCTCCGCCGCGCGCGTATCGCCCGCGAGCGACCCCCTACCGTTCGCGCCCGTGTTTCTCAATCGATGATGTTTTTGGGCGAGATCGGGTCGGGACCCGAGCGCGCCTCTGGCCGACCGCGACGGCCGCGGCCGGGACAGTGCGACGCCACCGCGCGTGGAGACGCCGATGGAAGATGTCAACGCCGTCATCGCGGACACTCGGCTCGATCGTCCGCGGACTCGTGACGACGGCGACGGAGGAAAGTGTGATTTACCAGACACGTCGCGATGGTACAAAATACACTGATGAAAGTCGCTAACCTCACGCGGCGGCCGCCCTTCGCGCGCCCCTCTCCTCCTCCTCCTCCCTCCCTTCCACCTCCATCACGACCGCCGCGGCAGCCTCCCTCGCACGCCGCACCGCCCCCGCGTCGTCCTCCTCCAGCCGCTCGATCAACTCCATCTTCTTACCGCTCACCTTCAACCCGCGCGACTTGCACTCCTTCCCAAGCGCCTTGCCCGTCATGCCAAAGTACGGCCCAAAGTAAGGTAACGGGTCGTCGGGGCCCAGGCGCCTGCGCATGCCGCTCGCGGTGGTGTTCGCATCGCCCTCACCGCCCTCACCGTCGCCCTCGGAAGCTTCCTCCGCGGCGCGTATGACCATGTCGCGGACCCGCCTGCAGAGGGGATCCTCCTCGTCACTTCCCGCCGACACAGCTGTGTTTAAACCCTGTGCGGCGTCCGCGCGCGCGCCCCTGGCGTGCATCGCCATGTGCCCGTACGCCGCGATGAGCAGCGCCTCCGCGCGGCCGTGGTCCTTCTTCCGTCGCAGGGTCACTTCGCCAACCTCGGGGAACATGGCGGCGGCGAAGTGTCTGGAATCATCTTTTGACGAGCCGGACCGGGCGAGACCGAGCGCGTGTTTCCACGCCTGCGGCTTGACCACCTCCACCGTTAGCCCCGCCGCGGCTAGGACACCTTTCCACAAACCGAAGTTGTACCCTTGCACGAACGCGGTCTGCGCGGAGAAGCCGTACTCGACGCCTCCTTCCTCGAGGAAGACGGTGGTGCGGGCCGGAATGTTAAGCGACGTCACGAGTTGCACCATGTCCTCGACGCAGAGGCGCTTGCGTAACTTGCCGTTGACCTCGACCTTGTACGTGGGGCAGTCGTGGACGTCGACGGAGGCGACACAACCGAGGGACGGGCCGCGGACGACCGCGAGCGCGCCGCCCGCGTCGGAGTCGCATCCCAACAGGGTCCATGGTTCACCACCCGAGGGATTCAACGTTCGGTCATCGCCGTTGATGTCGCCGGGCGTCGTCGTCGCGGCGATGGGGCGGAGTAACGCGGAGCGGTTCCTGCCGCGGCGCGTGCCGTAGCGGGAGGAGGCGGTGCTCGCGGCGGTGCTCGCGGCGCGCCGGGCGGTGAATCCGGCGCGCGGACGGGGCGATGCGTTGTTCGCGTGCGCAGAGCCCAAAGTCGTCCACGGTCGCGTGGAAGAGGATGAGGACGAC
>Ga0315315_10003266_pt1 | contig 14905 bp, 11 predicted proteins | sample M140m3416metaG_FD_203699 | JGI IMG/M metagenome (GOLD analysis project Ga0315315, IMG submission 203699) | Ammonia-oxidizing marine archaeal communities from Monterey Bay, California, United States - M1 40m 3416 | ecosystem: Environmental > Aquatic > Marine > Intertidal zone | place: USA...
AACGACTTCCTCATCATCCTCAACGACTTCCTCATCATCCTCAACGACTTCCTCATCATCCTCAACGACTTCCTCATCATCCTTAACGACTTCCTCATCATCCTCAACGACTTCCTCATCATCCTCAACGACTTCCTCATCATCCTCAACGACTTCCTCATCATCTTCATTGATGTCCAAATCTTCCTCATCTTCATTGATGTCCAAATCTTCCTCTTCTTCATTGATGTCCAAATCTTCCTCTGCTACCATGTCGTCTAACGACTTTTCGAAAGCTGCATCATCCTCTTCTTTTTTACTTTTTCCTTTGTTCACGTTGTTACCAATAAGATTTTCCGGGAGTTCATATGAAAAATTATATTGTTTACAAGTTTCTATATCTTCCAATGTGAGTTGTTTGAAACCTTCTTTTCCATCTTCATATCTACCAACGACTTGTTTGGTTTCTTTGTGGAATACCAATTTGGTAGGGACGTGCATATAATCTCCATTATCATTTCTCCTAATTTCTATACTCTTGGGGATTACGTTCTTGACAACTTGTGTAACTTTGGGTTCGGCTTTCTTTTTCTTGGCTTTCTTTTTCGGTGTTACAGGTTTTATATCCCCCACATTCTTATTTGTAATGAATGCAATTAATTCTATCTTTTTCAACTTGCTATATTTTTTCAACTTTTTACTTTTGCAGATGGCCTTCAACTCGGCCGTGCTACACGTAATTAGATACTCTTCTGAATATTCTTTGGTTTGTGTGTCCGGTGAGACAGAATCATTAGGCAATAGACCAGTGGAAGAACTGGTTGTGTTCTCGATAACCAAACCCACTACCGCATTTCCTAGTTGGCCGATTTGTGCTCGCCACAGTTCATCTAACTCCGACACCGGAACACTATATCTTTGATTAATTTGCTGGAAGAATACTGACATGTGTGAATTTACTAAATTTTCTATCGTGCTCATTTTCCTTATTTTGTTTGGTCCAAGTAACATTTAAATCATTTTTAAAAATCGTTAATATAAAAAGAATGATAATACCTGTCCTAGTAGTTACTGTTTTAGCCATAGTTTCTTTTGTGATTTTGTATTTTTCAAATGAATCTTCCCCAACTAATTTGGTCGCTGGTGATAATAAATGGTCGTGTGGAAATCAAGGATGTAAACCTAATGTATACGGGGAGCACGGGAGTAAAGAAGCTTGTGTGAGAGTTTGTAGTAGTTTTGTTAATGAAGGCTCTGGATGCGTTAAGACAATTGGTGTTCCTTGGAACTCTTTTAGCGATTTGAGTGCTTGTCGTCGGCATACCTAATAAAATATCTTGGATTGAATTGATGTAAATCCAATCTTTTAATGTTACAATTTTTACAACATTGAACATCAATATCCTCTAAGCCATTTCTAACAAGCGTCTTGTATTTTGATGTTGGACTGTTACATATATAACATGGAAACATCCATCCAATTGTAGGGTATCTATCATGGTCTAGTCCTTCCCTGGTATCATACCAAAGATGCATTTTATTTATTCTTAAATAAAATACAATTTTTTAGACGTCATCTTCATCTTCGTCTTCGTCTTCGTCTTCGTCCCATTCGTCTTCACTAATATCTAATTCGGATTCCCCGTCTTCATCTTCCGAACATTCATCCTCTTCAGAGCCAATTTCCGAAACATCACTTTCATCTTCTTGGCTACTAGTTACCGCATCGCTACTACTGCTGTCAACCTCCGGGGAGGATGAGTTGGAACTATTACTACTTGAATCTTCTCCCTCGACGGAATCATCTTCGTCCGGAGAGGCACTCGAATAACCGGCTGGTGTGTCTATCAATCTCTGCGTTAATCTTTTCCATTTATTGGAACATCGTGTATGTCTCTCATGAATAAGATTGTACTTATTCGCGATTCTACCCATGTTACATATAGCTGGTTTTCCATCAATAACTATTGTCTCTGAACCATCCAAACCGTCGTTGCCATAAACAAACTGAATAATCGAACCATTAGCAGCTCTCACGGAATGATCGTAGTGAACTTGGTGATCTTCGCCTACTTTAATTAACTTTCTTTGAATATAACCCGTTCTAGATGTTTTCATCGAAGTATCAGTAACCCCTTCTCTCCCCGTGATAGCATGAAACCATGTTTCCTCGGGAGTTAGACCGTGCATAAAAGAATTCTTTACAAAACCTTTAGACTCATATTCGGTCTCTTGGTTGAGTTTTCCGAAATTGTAATGAGGTATGGAACGTCTACCTTTGTTGAGAGCTGGTTTGATTCTTCCGCCCGAAAAGTTTTGCTGTCCCAACAATCCAGCAATTTGAGCTATATTGAAGTAGTCTCCTTTTGAACCTGATGTAACTGTTGAAATAAAATTATTGTCTTCAGTAAGTGCATCTTTAGCCAATTTCATCCCAATATCCCTAGCTTTGCTCAGTGCCTCGTTGATTTTCGCTTCCTTGATAAGTGGATTACTAGTAGTTTTTTCGGCCATTGTTGCTTCGATAAAACATTTACCAATAGCAGCTTGAATCTCCTTTTCTTCACTCGCTATACAGTCTTTAATACCCACTGAGAACCCCCGATAGACCAACCAAGCATTGGGAATGAATTGTAAGTTATCTATAAAGGCCGTTGCAACATCTACCGGATATTCTTTGATTACTAGGCGTAACATAGATGAATGACCACCACCTAGATCGGCTTTGCTAATAGCTCCTTTGATTAAAACTCCTTCAATGACCTCGACTATTGGTTCTTCAGTGCTCGCATTGTTTCTCTTTTTGTAAATGAAGTCATATGGTAACATCATTGAAAATAGACTTCTACCAGAGTACAATTCTTGGGGATTCCCTAATCTCTTGAGAACTCTTTCGATGTGTCTCAATTTTTTGAGTATAAATTCCGTGGTCCAACCCGAACCCTTTGCACAGATATTCCAAAATTGTTCTCTGGGAATCAACACGTTCGCATGACGCGTCATCAGAAAATTACCTAACAAGGAATCCTGTACAATTTTCACATTTGCTTTACTTGATTGTGCTGAAACTAAAATCTTTTTGGCATGAGACAACTCACGTAATTCCGCGCGAGCTCTCGGATCTTGGGGGACATGGATATTCATTTCATCACCATCGAAATCGGCATTGAAACTACTTGTAATAGACAAATTGAACCTAAAAGTTTTACCTGGCAATATAACCACCTCGTGAGCAATCATAGAACCCTTGTGCAGTGTCGGCTGACGATTTAGGAGAACAATATCACCATTCATTAACTGTCTTTCTATTTTATCACCAATTTGTAACGCAAATTTTTTCTTTTTCGGTAAAACTGTTTTGATTTGCACACCTTTCCTAAAAATTTTATCACCCTCTTTTAACAAGAAAGAAACTTGTACCAACGCAATTGTTTCTTCGACTCCATTTTGATCTAATCTTTTGATTTCGTCCCCAATCTCTAATTTAGTCCCAGGACTGCGTGTAGCATATTTCATTCGGATTCTTGACTTACCTCTTAATACAGCATTTACCTTGTCTTTATCGACGAGATCTTGCATTTTTTCTATGTTATAAGCGTTGATATTTTCGGCTACTGTCAGTGTTTGAGCAACTTCGATGGGAATGCCAATTTGTCCGAACTTAAGAGTTGGATCCGGACCGATAACAGTTCTTCCCGCCTGTTCAACTCTTTTTCCTTGTAAATTACCTCTGACTTGACCTTCTTTGCCGGATATTCTTTTCTTCATTCCCTTGAAAGGTCTACCATTCGTGTGTTTAGCCTTATTTTGACTATTGTCAAACAAACATTTAATCCTAAATTTGAGAGATTGGAAATACTTCTGTCTCTTGTTATGAGGAGTTTGTGGATTAGCTAGATGAGCGTTGATCTTAATTATTTCTCCATACTGGATGGTAATATCATCGTCACACGTCATCTCGGCTGCTACCACATAAGGACGATCGATAGGTGGTAAAACGGGTAGGTTCCAAATTATAAGATTTCTCGGATGCATCCGTGTAGGATCGAATCCTAGTAACCTAACTTCTTCTTCTAAGACATTATCAAATTTTTTGTATATTTCATCAGCACTAATCACCAATTTTTGATCTTTGGCTGTATCCTTGTGAGCCATCAAAAAACAAGTCTCAGTTGGTGAAAAAGTCATCTTTGGTTGTTGTGCTAGACAATGAATGCAAGTCCTACTTTTTTCGATAAATTTCAAAATTTTTTGAAATCTGATATTACGAGTATACTTCATAAATCCGTGGAGTTTGACCATTTCTTCGGTTAACAGAAATCTTGAACACTTGTGACAAAATACTTTAAGTAAAGCCAATACGAATTTATACAATAGTGGATGCACCACCGGTACACATAACTTAATATGTCCAAAATGACCAGGACATTCTTTTGAATTGTGATTACACGTTGGACATGTTACGTTCATTTCCATTGATCCCATACGCGCGTCATAGACAGTGTGGTCCATATTGTCACTGCTTATCTTCGCAGAATTTACTTCTACTACCGAATTTTTCTCAACTTCCGCTGAGGACATTATTCCAAATTGTAATTTATTTACGTTTTTGATATCGTATAAGCTCATCTCTGATTTTTAGAGAGAATTAACGATAGTTTTTCATTTTCATTCTTTTTAGAATATAAATGAAATTTAGATATCAGGTAGATTTTCTTCGTCAAAATCTTCATCTTCAAGTACCATTGCTTCACCCGAATTGATATCATCTTGTAGAGTTCTCATTCTTTTACCCACCCATTTCACGCCCCGGCCTGGTTCGCCCCAAGACTTGGTAAAGTAAATAAGTACATCGTTTTTGATAGGAATTTGATGATTTGGCAAACTCTCCTTGAACCATTCCTTGAATGATGTGTACAATTCCAACAATGATATCTTTTTCTTTGCATCGTCGATAATACTTTCCTCGATGAACTGTCGGTAGATATCGTTTTTCTTGCGGTACCCTTCTGTTGCCATTTTGACCTTTGCTGGCTCGAAATGCTTTCTTGTTTTCTTACGACGCTCAAGAAGTAGATAAGCAAATGCTTCGACCATACCAGGAATCTTATCGGCAAACTGGCGATCCTTGGGGAAACGTTTTTCCAAAATTTGTTGGTCCAAAGTATCTGGTGCATCATCGCAAAAAGTTGCTTCGTAAGGTATTACCCTAATACGGTTCCAAACCGCCTTATCACCATAGGGTAGTTGAGGGGGCTCATTACAAATAAGAACGAGTTTAAACATGGGTGTAATTTCCCCACCCTCTTTGAACAAACCACGAGCGAAGAATGTATCATTACCCGAAAGTTCTTTCAAAATACCGATGTTAATTATGTCCTTTTGATCGGGTTCCTGTAGTACCGCAAATCTGACTCCATTACCAGCTCGGACCAATTCAGGACAAGCAGCACTTGATTGCGTTCTCTTACCAATAATCAACGACGTGGGAAGCTTTACAGCATACTCTCCAAGCATTTTCTCAAACAAAATTTGTGTAATAGATTTAGCATTGTCGCCTTCACCAGTCCACACTTGTACAATTTTACTATGATTACCTCCTACAAATACATCACTAGAAGTGTCCATAAAATACTCTCGTACACTTTTATCTGGAAAAACCTTAGACAGGAAGTCTTTGACTTGAGCCATCTCTACAGCCGTGTCATCGAAGATCTTGTATTCTATTGCCATTTGCAATGAGATGTAATCTTCTGGACTCCCAGCCCTGAAACCGTGGGTTCTCGTGTCGTAAACACCATTCTGAAACCCAATAAGATACGGATTCTTATTTAGTTTCTTCAAAAAGCTACCGTCGTAAAAAACTTCCATACACTCTTTCATTACATTTCTCTTGAAAGGAGCACTTTTCAAATTACCAACGAGCTTCATCAATTGTTTTACTCGTTCTTTGTACATAGCTTGCTCACCGGCATCTGACGCGTTACTAAGTTTGTCGAAATACTCTTTTGACAACGAAGTATATTTCTCCAAAATGGCTCCTGAAATTTTCTTTTGAAGATAAATACCTTCTTCAATTTCTTGCCACCGATGATTACGAAACTGGAACCACAGTTTGTGTTTTAGACTCGCGCAGACGAATTCCGTGCCATACAATTCATATAAAGCTCTCGCGATATCGTTATGTGATCCGCTCAACGATTGTTGAATGTATTTCTTGACATTTGCATCGCGAAGCTTGTCGTATTCATCCGGACTGTCCATTGATGCAAAATGACGTAGAGATCCAATGGTATAGTCTTTCTTTACCATTTTATCCCAATGATGAATACAATCTTGCTCGTCGTATTTATCACCGCAACGCTGAGAAAACTCCAACCACATTTCACGAGCTTCGTCGCACCCGTTACCGATGTTAAATAGAATCCATCCAATTCTAATCCACTCATTTCTATCGTTTGCTCGCTTATCATCCAGCATTCTCACCAACTGTCTGACCATTTCTACGTTTTCGTGGAAATCGATGTCTTCGCGTTCTTCACGAGTTCTCTTTGGTTGCTTAGGCTTTCTCTTAGCATCCATCGGAGCTGGCAATCCACTCCTAAGTTCCTTAATCTCTCTCCCAAAAGGAATTATACTTAATATTCTTGGCAAGAAGTATTCAACTTTGCCAGAAATGTCTATTTCTTGCTCATTTTTATCCAGTAAGACATATTCACTGAATGCTTTTTCCAACGTTGTCTCTTTTTGTTGGTGATCAAAAACCTTATCTACCAAATAAGGATCTTTATCAGTAGCTTTTCTACCCCCATATAGCAACCATGGGACTTTAGAATAACTTGTATCAATCAGGCTTGCCGAATCGACAAACCCAACATCTTCAAAAATTTTGTTTTTACCGACTTGATCTTTAATTCGTGGTATGAGATGTGCTTCATGCTCGACGCGATTTAGGAAAATATATGGAAAATGGAGATGAAATCCATGTTTGGTATAGTAAGAATCCTTCCTTATAGAGATATATGGGTCTTTTTTCAAAAAGACGCAGTGGAGGTCTTCCTCGCTACATTCATCTAAGATTTGTCGCAAAACATTTTGATAGATTTCTATCAGTTTCTTGACATGATTTTCGTTATATATTGGTACGGGACTGTCTTGGTCCTCGTCATCTGACATTTTTCGAGCAATGTCTACATCTACTAGCACAGGCAGATAGGGTTGGGGCTTTTCGGCAACGCCGCAAAGCATATTTGGTTCTCCCTGGAGAGTTGAGCAGTACGTCTCCCAGAAGTTTTCTTGATTATTTCGATTTATACAGAATTTGCCTTTGTTTCCAAACAAAGACACGTGAGTAAGGTATACATTATCACTTTTGTGACCTTTAAGTACTTTCCAGATTTCGCGATTCATTGGCTAGTTATTAGTTAATGACATTTTTAAATTTTATTTCAATTTTCAATTCCGAAATAAAATTTTATTAAAATCTGTATTAAATTATTCGGTGGTTGGCTCCGCGAATTTTGCTTTATTACAACTAATTGTATGAAGGAGTCTTTCGTATGAAATTACGAAGAATTTGTACGTAGAATAAATTTGAAGCTTATTTGACCCTACTGGTTCAATTCGAATATGATGATCATAACTAAGATGACGAGACATCCTGTGAGTCAATCTCCACATGATCTTGTAAGCGTCTTGTAAACTAGAATTATAGTAGAAAGGTCTACCGTTTACCGAAATAATATAGGTACTCTTGTCAGGGGTGATTTTAAACGAACCTTGTACAGGATCTTCTACTTCCTCCTCTTCGTCCTCTCCATCTGAATCACTCTCAGACTCGTCATCATTATCTTGTTCGCAGCATTCACCGCATTCGTCATTATTAACTTCACATGTCTCCGTTTGCGTTGACTGTGTATTTTCTGGTAGAGATTCGTCTACTGGTTCCGCTACAGGTGTAGCATCGACTCTCTCGATGGTATCTGCTGATGTGCTTTCTTCGATGGTATCTCCTTTCTCCGCCGAGCTGGTAGTTTTAGGCCATAGGTATGAACTCATTTTATTTATCTTCTTAAAAAGTTTAAGCTAAAAATATTTTTTCTGAGTTATTATAAATAACATTAAAATGAGAACAGAAAATTATAAATATGTATCGAGGGATGGAAAACTCGATGTAGGCGAACCTACACTTTGCGAAGAAATAGAACAAGTATTGCACGGAAATACGAGGGTTCAGGGTGGGGAGGGAGAGTGTATGATCACCTCTTCTCCCAACGCACCGGGCACTATGGATATTGCAACATGTTGCAGCTCGCGAACGACCGGGGACCCCAATGCACCTATATGTCACGAAATATGTAACAATACAGGCCCCGGGAGTCTATGTTCCACCGCAGACACGACCGCTTTCACCTTTAAACCCTCTTTTTGTGGTGGTGGCAATGGTGGTTGTGCTAATCCGACGCCACCCATACCTTACTACGAATCGGACGGGGGGAAAGTGAGCACTGTGACATGTTGTGCAGATAGTGTCGAGGCGCGAGCTTGCCACGACACTGGTAGTTATGGACTTTTGGTTTGTAACGCGGTACAAGGACTTGCTGAAAATTGCGCCCATGGCCCCGACAATGACTCAAACAAAGATTGTGCATCAGAGTATGTAAAAACAATAGGTGGATCTTATACTATCCCATTGAGTGACGAGTTGAAACAACTTATCAATTGTGGTGGGCAGGGAGTATCAGAAGCTGATTTGGCCGAATGTATCGCTGACCCTATAGGGGTTAAATATAACTGTTCGGGTGATAAACCTCCTCCTCCTCATCATAGCAGACGTCCTCATCATCATACCAAACGTCCTCATCATCATCATAGCCACACATCGAAACCAACACCAACACCGGGACCAACACCGGGACCAGCGCCTGTAGGAGGAGCGGCTCAAGGTGGAGCAATATCCACTGGGGGAATTGTGGGTATAATTGTCGGTAGTGTCGCTGGTCTCGTCTTGGCAGCATTATTGATCAAGATGTTGATGAAAAAGAAGAAAAAATAATTGAGTTTTTATTAACATTTAGTTAACAAAAATTAATCAGATTTAGATTTGTCGTCAGTGGGACCCTCTACCGGTACGTCCTTTACGGCTTCTTCACCGTCTTCTTTGGAATCTTCTACGGTAGGTTCTTCGACCACCGTCTCTAGCTTTTTAGTCTCCCCATCATCATGTGGTTGAGGGCGCCTTTCCACAGTCACTGTACTTCCAGCCAAACGAGATACCTTATAATTTGGATCCTCTGCATCCTCTAAAATATCCTGGTCTTTGGCATATTCCTCTAAATCGATAACATCGATATTAAGGTATTTCATAAAACTTGAATCATTTTTATCGTCTGGAATTCCCGCCTTTACACGTGCTTCTAGATATCTGTCAAGATATCTCCTCGCGTAGTCCTCATCTTCATCGTCCATTTCTTTAATCTCCAACAGAGTTTGTTCAAATACATCAATCATCTCGTTCAACTTTTTACGATGCTCCATATAACTCCAGACAACTTGTGCCTTTTTAACACGCAAACATGTGTATTTCTCATAAGGATCTGAAGCTTCCTGCTCTACCGCTTGCTTAAGATTCCTTTCACGTTCTCTGATTTCCTGTACTTGCTTTTTCTCCTGTGCTCTCTTCTCTTTCACATCTTCACGAACGATTTTCGATATTTGTTGATTAATATCAACTTCTTCCACCTGGGCGCTGAAATCCGATTTAGTGGTGATAGGCATTGGTTTACCAACCCATCCGTGAAATACTTTATGATAAGAATCGTGGTTTCTAATCAAGTCTTCAGCCTTTTCATTGGTCTCCTCCAGTGTTCCGAAAGTACCCCGGATCTTGATCATGCCAAATATACCATCTTTATCTGGTCTGGCTCCTTTGGAAGGAATAAAAGAGTGCAAAGAATATGTCTGTCCTGGGATTTTTGGATCCGCGTATTTTCTGTCGTAAGCAATATCAGTTAGCGAAGAAACAAAACATTCTTTGTATGCTCTTTCAGTTTCCTCATCATTCAAAGCAGGTTTAGATCTGGACTTAAATCCCGTGTCTACTTTATCTCCGGGGGATGTTAACGAACTTTGTGTGTCTGTCATTTTTAGGTAATAAGTAATTGTTTAAGCATTTTTAGAAAAAATTTTCCTTTACATAAATCAATGGACGTCACAAAGTTGCGCGCTATGATATCAAGACCGTGTGAAAATGCTTTTCGTGTTCCCTATACAACTCGTAAGTACGCAGATGTTTTGAAATGGTGGTCTTTTTACAAACAGGGAAAGCTTTCTAGAAATATTACATTACTTAATAGTATTTTTTCTTTCCGAAGATTGTCTTCGGATCACGTCATTCTTTATTCTTCTTCTGCAATACCAGAATCAGTGTTATTATTAGGTAAGGTAAACGGTAAATATATCAATATCAATTTACCAATGGGTATGGAAAACGAGAGAAGTAGCTTTGTGGCTGTCTATGTATGATATTATTCATTGAATAATATCAAATTAATGCGTCATTTTTCTTAACCATGGTTTATATTTTTGTTCTAGATTTTCAAGTTCTCCCATCCAGATGTCTTCCGGAGTCTTTCCTTGGATAGTTTTCAACTTTGTCTCTTTGGATTGAATATCTTTATCTAGAATGTCCAGTTTATTCTGCGTAAAACTTCTGTTTGGCAAGTTCAACAGGTAGTCATAAGTTTCTTCTTTCTTAGTCGTAGCTAGTTTTACGAATCCCATTGTTTCCATGTCTGGAATGATTTCTTCTTCTGGTCTTTTGAAGATTACCAGATTACCTTCCATCACATCGCTAAGATATTTTCTCTTATTTCGGAGTACTACTAGTTCTTGTTCGATACCTTTGATTACAAATGCTTTTCGTTTTTTGTACAATACCAATCGACACTTACAAAAATTATCAAGAATTTCAGCTACCGTTTTGAACTTCTTGAGTTTTCCTTTGGGCGTGAATAACACCATGTTAGTAGTGGAGACAGTGTTCTTCAATTTAAGATTATCTAGAGTACATTTCATTCCATTTCTGTGCTCTGTAATTACAAACTTCACTTTTTGTGGAGTAGAATAATTTTGAAGACCTTTAATGAGTTTCTTTTCCAACAAGTCTTCCAAAAATTCTTTGTACTTGTCCGTCCACATACCTATAGGTAACTCAGTAATTGTGACTTGGTTCTTTTGTCTGTTCATAACACCCGAAGTGGAATATTTTGATTCCGTGATTTTAGAAACCTTGCCTTTGAAATTTCGATACCATGGAATCAGTTCGGGGACGCTATCAATCCCGTCCGTCATCCACAGCTTACAGGCATTGATTAAGTCTTTGGGATTATAAGTAGGAATACTACAAGACCACCCTGTCCCAATTCCTGCCTGACAACCATTGACGAGCACCATGGGAATGATAGGAATATAAAACTTTGGTTCAATCATTTCACCATCTTCTCGGTGACGAGGTAACAATTGTTCATCATCTTTGATAAAAATATCCCTAGTCAACGCGTCTAGCTTTGTAAAAATATAACGCCCCGCAGCTGCGTCCTTCCCACCCTGCATTCTAGTACCATACTGTCCATCTCGAAACAGCAATGGGATATTAGTCTTTCCTACAATATCAGCGGCTAGATTTTGAATTGTATCAAATAGACAATGTTCCCCGTGATGGTAAGCGGAATGTTCAGCTGTGTAACCAGCTAATTGAGCAACTTTCAAAGACTTTCCTCCATACGAAAGCTTTCTCTTGAAGACAGCATACATAATTTTTCGATGAGACTCTTTGAAACCATCAAGAAGATGTGGAAGACTTCTACCACAATCATCAATAGAAAACATGATCATCTGTTGATTGATAAAGTCTGTGATAGACATATCTTGAACCTTAGCATTCGAACTTCTTGCTAAACACGCGGTTGGATCGTATCGCCTAAGCCAATTTTTACGAGCATCAGATTCGGAAGAACTAAACACCATATTCATATGATCGTCGGCATCTTCGTCTTTTTCGTATCTGATCACGCGTTGACCAAACGTTTTCTTGACTTCATCGTTTGAAGAAGTACCCAATCCCTTGTAATATTTCCTGCGAAGTTTGGCATTACCATCTTGTTTAATAAACTCTTTGAATTTTCTCTCATCATAAAATACCCGAGTTCTATTACCATTTAACACTTTAACAATCGGAGTTTCCATTGAAATGATGTAAGGATCTTCTCGTTGCAACAGAGAAGGGAACAGAGTATGAAACATGTTTAGTAACAACCCCTTGATGTGAATACCATCAACATCCGCATCACATAGGATTGCTATCTTACCATAATTCAAAGTGTCAAAATTCTTTTTAACAGTATAATCCAAACCTATTCGTAGATTCAGAGCATTGATTGCATTTTTGATTTCATTGTTCTTGGCAATACTTTGTGTACTCGCATTTCTAACATTAAGGAGTTTACCACGAAGTGGAAACAACCCAAAATAATCTCTACCTTTGACTTGTGGTAGTTTAGTATTCCCAATGAATCCTTTCTCAATTCCACGAGCCCCGTAAGTCTTTGCTGAGAGCCCCTCCGTAAAGATACAGATACACTCTCCCGATTTCTTAGTACCAGCGAAGTTAGCTGGGTCGTAACCAGGAATTTTTTGAAAAGTCTTCTTTTTCTTTTCTATCTTTTTCAGTGTCAACAATTCCTTACCCTTAATAATATCTTGGACTTTAGCGGCAAACTTCCATTTCATAAGAGTTGTTATATGTTTCTTAGTGACTTTAGGTTTAGGCGTGGGAGCTGTGAGACACGTCTTAGACTGACTGCTAAACTCTGGATTGGGCAAATCAGCTTTTATCAGAATTCTGAAAAATTGCTTAATATCTCTAATATTGACTGAAGGTTTATTCTTTTTATTGAACTTAGCGAGCATAGGTTTGAAGATAGCATTGGACCAAACATCCACGTGAACTCCACCGTCTAAGTTGTGGACACCATTTGTAAATGCGACAAAGTTGTAACTAGTGTCTGGAACTAACACTACGACGCAATCATCGGTCTTGATTTGAAGTATTTCGTCGCTATCACAAAAAAGTTTGGAGTAATCTTTCAAATTTACAATCGGCACTTTCTTTTTGTTAAGCATTACAGATACACCGCTACAACCAGAAATCATGGAGGTGTCGTAGATATATCTATAATACAAACTTAGTAGATCAGATGAATAATTAGCAATTTTGAAAAACGCAAAGTCGGGCGTCCAAGTAACCATTGTGTATGGGCTACCAGTTTTCCGTTTCGTAATGATGGCTTTCTTACAGGTCCGCATACCATCTGTCCATGTTTGACGATACACCTGTATTCCTTCGCCATCTTCATTTGGAACCCCTATTTCTATCTTAAATTCTGTAGAGAATACATTTGTTAACTTTGCACCGTAACCATTTCTCCCGGAACCTTGACGTTTTCTAGTGTCGTCGTAGTTATCAGAAGTCAACAATTCTCCAAAAATCATCTTTGGGATAGTAGATCCCGATTCGTGTTCGTCCAATGGAATCCAAGATCCATCATTCCACACCGAAGTTTCTCCAGTTTTGTCGTCGAAAGTAATCTTGATCTTAGACATGTGAATATCATCTTCAACGCTTCTGTATATATTATCTATAGCGTTTGAAACGATTTCTACAAATATTCTTAACATGGCAGGAATATAAACAATGTCCCGTGTTATAAGTGTTGGTTTATCAGCCGTCAGATCTGCAACACAATGGTGTGGTAATTCTTGAGGTTTAACAGAACCCACATAGGTGTCAGGACGCTTCCTAATATGCCCTAAATGGTCAGTTTTCTCGTATTTTCGTTGATTCGGTGATTTATGAGACATTTTCCATTTCAATCCCTACTTTTTAAATTCATTTTATGTTAAATGAATTTACAACCTTAAACATCGGTTCTATTTTCATGAAGTTCTACAAATTTTGCCAGAATATTTTGCAATCTTTCTGGAAACTTTGTCATATCGAATTTGAGCCCAGACTTAAGAGTTTTTCCGTCAAAAGGGAGTGTATGTTGATTGATTTCGGGATTCTTAATCTGATAGGCTTTAATAAGAGCATAAATCAATTCATGTGCATCCCTATCGAATTTCTTGATCTTTTGTGAAAGATCTAACTGAATCTCCGGTGTCAAAGACACAACTTCATTAGAAACTAAATTATTTAGTGAATCATACAATGGAAATTTGGTAGTCATTTTTTTATAATTATGGAATTATAAAAATCACTTTGAAGGATAAGCCGAATCGAAACCCGGATAAGATACAGCATCACGTTTCCCGGAATTTTTAGGTCTTCCTATGGTGTAACCGGGAATGGCTACTGAATTATTTGCTTTGGTTTTAGCAACATTACTTTGCGGTTTCTTATTTTTAGACATTTTCTTGGCAATTTCTATCACGAATCTTTTGATTTCTTCCATCTCATGTGGACCATCATATCTCATAAAAGGCTCACCATTGACGTGTAAAATCATCAAAGGTACGTATTTGATAGGAGACTTTGTAGTGGAAGATTTGGTAACAATTCCTTTATTCTGGCTTATATTAACCATAGCAAATGTACAACCCCCCACTGTATTGGGAAGCTTTTTAAAGACGGGGATTAAAGTCTGACAATGTTGACACTTTGTAGAATAAAATAATACTAGTGAATATCCCTCAATTCCCACTGAAAGAGTTTTACCTTTTTGTGTTTCTTTAACTGTAAAGTCGGTTTCATTTAAATAAAATAATCCAGAGCTCATTTTCTATGACTATTGTTTCTTAAAATTAATTTAATAGTTTTCTGTGATACAAGAAATGGAAGGAATAGATATATCCAAAACTAAAATTC
>Ga0315315_10003268_pt1 | contig 14900 bp, 9 predicted proteins | sample M140m3416metaG_FD_203699 | JGI IMG/M metagenome (GOLD analysis project Ga0315315, IMG submission 203699) | Ammonia-oxidizing marine archaeal communities from Monterey Bay, California, United States - M1 40m 3416 | ecosystem: Environmental > Aquatic > Marine > Intertidal zone | place: USA...
GCACCGATGGCCTTCATTTTGCTCCAATCAAAGAATGGAAGTTCGATGATGGAAAACCCCTCGGAAGCTACAACACACAGCAGCACTGGGTCACCATCGGTGGTGGACTGTTTCTGGTCTACACTCGCCGCGCTGCCAACAACCACCATATCATGCGACACCGAGCACCATTGTTCATCGGGCAGGTCAATCCAGAATCGTTGCGAGTGATACGTGCCACCGAAAAAGTGCTGATTCCAGAGAATGAAGCAACACTGGGGAACTCCGGCGTCTGTCGCATCAGCGACACAGAATCCTGGATCACGTGTGGTGAAGGTCTTCTAAGGCTGGGTAAACGAAAAGGCGAAAACAATAACGTGCTGGTAGTAAAAATCACAACCGAGCCGCTGCTGTAGCCAGCGGACTCTTTACTAAACGTGGACTCATACGCCAGCCATGCCTACACAACAGGCCGCTGTCGAACGTCAAACCTCAATTGGCACGTGCAACTCAGCAACTGCTTTGCATACCTCTTAGCCTTCAGAGCAAACACTCAAGTCGACTGCAGCCCACGCATCGTCCCAGTGCTTGAGACAAAGGTGTCAATTTCCAAACCGAGTTGCTGCAGCATCGACACGAACAGATTCGTCAGGGGATAGTTATCCTGTTGATCAAACGCCAAGTGCTGCCCATGACGGAACCCCCCGCCCGCCAACAGAATCGGCATATTCCTGGTGTCGTGATTGCTGGCGTTGCCAAGATTGGACCCGAACAAAACCATGGTCTGGTCCAATAGTGAATCGCCGGCCTCACTGACATCCGCCAACTTACCAAGAAACCTGCCCAACGCCTCAATCATGGCCATCTCGACGATTGCCAACTGTGCAATTTTTTCTGGGTCCTTGGCGTGATGGGACAAGATGTGATGATCGGTATCGACCCCGGTAATGGCTGGCACGAGATTCCTACCCGGATCGGAGAGGGTGATGAAGCGCGTTGAATCCGTCTGAATGGCGAGAAACATCATGTCATACATCAGATCCAATCTTTCGATCAGGTATTTCGGATCACGCACATCACGGGGTTCCTTGGCATCGACCACTGGCTTCGGGTGCTTCTCCCACTCTTCGGCCTTCACCAATCTCTTTTCCGCTTCACGAACAGAGTTGAAATACTGTTCGATTTTCTGACGGTCCCGCCCGTTGACTCGCCGCTGCATTTGCCGAGCTTTCTCCGCCACTGCATCGAGAACACTTTGCCCCTTCTGGAGGCGTTTCACCATCACCTTTTTCTCGGTCGTATTACCTTCGACAAACAATTTCTTGAACACGCGTGACGGTCGGGATTCTGCTGGAATCTCAACACCTGACCGCGACCACGAAATCCCTGCGCTTGATGTGGTCAGCGCGAGCGATGCAAACCGAGTCTCTGCTCCCAGACGCTCAGCGGCCACTTGATCAATCGAAATCGAGTTTTTGAATCCCGCACTCAACGGGTGTCGCATGCCTGTCAAAAACGATTTTCTCGATGCATGACCGCCGTCAACTTCCGGATGGGAAGCGCCAGATATATACGTGAAGTCATTTCGAAATCGTTCAAGAATTTTCAAATAACGTGACAACTCATAGTTCGAACCTGACTGTGTTGGTGTCATATTGGGCCCGTGAAGCCCTAACTCCACATTGACCGCAACCATGCGACGTTTTTGACGGCTTGCTTGCCGGCCTTCTGATTCGTCCGCCGAAGCAATTCGCGGCATGGACTCCAGCAAGGGAAGGCCCAAGGACACGCCCGATGCCCGTAAGAAACTGCGACGCGATGGAATGATCAACGACATAAGGATTCCAACTTCAAATACAAATTTTCTTTAACCACTTAAATGTTACCAGATCACCAGTAACCACTATCCACCTCACTCGAACCTCTTTCCGAAAATCAACGGCACGCTCAATTTAATTTTCACGGTTGCTGGAATAATTTGCTTTGGACCACCAAGTGAATTAGATCACGAAACTTGTAGCTCGTTTCTTTTGCCGAAAGGACAAGCTGTTCTACATGGGCACGATCAGCAAATCCTAGCCGCCGCCCCAACCCGTAGGTCAGCAGTTTGCGCGACAACCCAGTGGCGATCGCATTCTCTTCATTCAGCATCCATTTCTTAAAATCTGTGACATCTTGAAAGGTGGTTTGATCAGCGGTTTCCCCTGAAGCATCAACAGGTTGCCCAATCTTGTATCGCACGTAGTTAAACGTGAACGGTGCACGTCGCAGGGCGGGTCGCTCTCCCTCACCTGTCGTTCGATAGTGATCTCGCCAGCCACCAATCGCGTCAAAATTTTCCAACGCAAAACCGGGTGGATCAATCTTGTCATGACAGACCGCACACGACGTTTGGTCACGGTGTTTTTCCAACTGCTGCCTCAATGTCAGAGCGCCTCGGGCATCTGGTTCAACCGCAGGTACATTCGGTGGGGGCACTGCGGGTGAGACACCCAATAGATTCTCCAGGACCCATGCCCCCCGTAGCACAGGTGATGTATGGGTGCCATTTGCTGTGACTTTCAACACGCTACCTTGCGTTATGACACCCCCACGAACACTACCTTCGGGAAGCCTCACCTTCCGAATCGTTTGTCCTTGAACACCCTCAATTCCATAGTGAGCTGCCAATCGCTCATTGAGCATCACAAAATTCGAATCAATGAAATTCATGATGCTCAAATTCTTATCAAGTACCTCCTGAAAAAACGCCTCCGTCTCAGCGACCATCGAAATTTTCAACAACTCGTCAAACTCGGGGAACAGTTTTCCATCAGGCGCGGTGAAATCAATGTCGCGTAGCCCCAACCATTGCCCCGTGAAATTTTCATTGAAAGCTTTACTTCGGGGATCATGAAGCAAACGCTCAACCTGCTGCCTTAGAATCTGTGGGTCATGTAATTTCCCCTCTCCAGCCAAGTACAACAATTCATCATCTGGTGCTGAACTCCACAGAAAGTAGGAGAGTCTCGCTGCAAGAGCGTACGCCCCAACACGCTCCTGTCCTGCTTCCTCAAGGAACAGAAACTCAGGGGAGCACAGGGCGGTTTTGAGCGACTGTCGCAGTCCTTCTCCAAACGTTTCGCCGGCATCCATTGCTACTCGCACGATGTCTATATGAAAAGTCAACTCGGCTTCATCCACGGGTCTCCGAAACAACCGCGGCAAACAGCGTCCCAGAATCCCCTCCGCGTCCTGCACGGTTCCCGTCTCTAGGTCCACATCGCCGAGGAGTTGTTTCCTGCTAATCGGCGGCCACTCTTCGAGCGGGCCTTGAATCGTAATTTCACCGATCTCCAAGCCAGGATTCGGATACGTATCGGCATCCTTGCGAGTATCGATGGTGCCGTAGCACTTGGGCTGAAACGTTCCTCGATCTTGTACCAAACGATCCACAAACTCAATGGTCTGCCACTTGCCCGGTTCGATGTCGTAATAGCCGACCAGATGTTTTTCTGCTCTCCCGACGATGGTGTCTCCACCATAGATTCGCATGGTGACTGGCTTGTCACTTTGGATCGCCCGGACCCGAATCGTGCCGTGATAAGTTCCGGCAGGCGCACGCAGTCTGGCAAAATTGACAAGATTGGTAGGGCAATAATTCGACTGAAAAATCACCAAACCCGCTTCAGTTCTGCGGAACATTTTCCCGAATTGGTTGTCATTCAGATTACCCAAGTGGTCCCGTTGATCATTCAGGTTAGTAACGTGATTGATGAATTTGGGCTGCTTGTCTGGTCCCAACGCGGAATCGATCACCGCATCAGCAGCATCCAGATAAGCACGCATCGCCTCGGCGGACACCGCTAAGCCTTCACCCACATTATCAAAGCCATCAGTCGAAGTATCTTGCGGTAACAGATCCTTGACCATGACTGAGATATCAAAGACATCTCGAACACTGTTCTCATATTCAACCCGATTCAGGCGACGCAACACCACATCATTTCGTTGTCGTTGCGCGGAATTGAGATCGCGACTTAGCGCGGCCATGAACCTCTGCTTCATTCCAGCGTCAATTCGAGGCTCACCTTCGGGAGGCATCTCACCCGACTGAATCCGATCGTGAACCAGGACCCACCGCCGGATATTTTCCGGGTCAGACAGATCACGCCCAAGAACTGACAAGTCCAACCCCGCCTCTGCCGACTCACCCTGATGACATGTAAGACAATGCTCTACATAAAGCGGTGCCCCTTTTTGCGCCCAGAGTTGCTTGAATTCTCTCCCCCTATCCGCATCAACCTCTCCAATGCTTTGCGCGGAAACCGAGACAAGAAGGGCATCAGTCAGGCTAAGGCAAATGATCAGCAGCACGATCCAAGACATCCGCCTTGCAAATCTGGGCGCAGAACCCTTTAGTAACCGAAGGCACATGTCGTTTGTGAGCGGATATTCCATGAACGCGAACTATTCCAAGAATGTCAAAGCATCATCACAGTGGCAACTCGTCGCCATCCTAGCACAGTATATTAGCATGCCTCAGTTGGGAAAAATCCAGCAATTCAACATCAGCAGCATCTGACATCACAACTAAATTATCCAGCAATGGACGCACATTGTCAGTGAACAGAACCTTTTTAAAAAGCAGGAGCATCGATAGTTACATGAACTCATCGGAACCGTATCAGGTCCCCGGCATGGAATTGGTGGATCACTCCTTTGATGTTCCTTTGGACCACAGTGATCCTAAGGGACGACAGATCAAAATTTTTGCCCGTGAAGTCCGTGACCTTGATCCGCAAAGCACCCACAAACCATGGCTGATTTTCTTGCAGGGTGGTCCCGGATTCCGGGGTCCGCTCCCCATCCGAAAAGAGGGCTGGCTGAAAAGAGCACTGCAGGATTACCGGGTGCTGATGTACGACACTCGGGGAAATGGACTCAGCACCGCCGTCAATTTCCAAACCCTTGCTGCCGAAGGTGACGCGCAGGCGCAAGCCGATTACCTGAAGCACTTCCGCGCCGACAACATCGTTCGCGATGCTGAGATACTGCGAAAGCAACTGAGCCCTGACACGCCTTGGTCAACCATCGGGCAGAGCTATGGGGGCTGGTGCACGATGACGTATCTAAGCTTGCACCCTGAGGGATTGAAAGAGTGCTTTATCTTTGGTGGCGTTCCCGGCTTACAACGCACTGCCCGAGAAATTTACGAGGGCACCTTCCCGCTGGTCAAAGAACGCAATCGTCAGTACTTTGAAAAATTCCCAATGGACAAGGCACGCTTGGCAGAGCTCTGCCAACATCTACAACAACATGATGTGCGATTGCCAAATGGCGATCGCATGACTCCCCGCAGACTGCAGCTACTGGGAATCAGCCTTGGCTTTGCCGATACCGCTGAGGATATTCATTTCCTGCTCGAAGAAGCATTTGTAAAAGTGGGTGACGAGAAAGTCGTCAATCACTCGTTCCTTAAATCGATACAAATGAGGATCCGGTTCGACACCAACCCGATCTTCGCCTTGCTGCACGAAGCAATTTACGCCCAGGAACAGGCAACCGCATGGTCATGCAATCAAGTTCAACAGGAACAGTACCGGCACTATGACAACTACGAAGATTTTCACTTCTTCGGCGAGATGATTTTTCCATGGATGTTTGATGAGATTAGCGAACTCAAAAGCCAGAAAGAAGCAGCAGAGATTCTTGCATCCTATGATGCGTGGCCAAAACTCTATGACGAATCTGTCCTCCGTGAGAACAAAGTGCCCGTCACATGCGCCGTCTACTACAACGACATGTTTGTGAACACCAAATTTTCGCGAGAGACGATTGATTCAGTACCCAACATGAAAGCGTGGTACACCAGCGAATATGAGCACTGTGGCCTCCGCACTGGCGGAGAGAAGATATTCTCGCGATTGCTCGACATTGCCCACGGTGAAGTAGAGCGTTAAAGGCAAGCTTTCACTACCCACACTCCTCATGACGACCATACCCTCAGGCTAATCCGCTATCCTGCTTAGTCAGCATGGTGACGCAAGACCTTCACGAGTAACAGCGTGACTGCCTCGCTTTCGACTCACAGGCGTTTGAGCCCTGACGGCGATGGGTCGGCCATCATCAGCCAGCACGCGAAGCTTTGTGCAATTGAATGCCTCACTGAAGGGAACACTGTGTATCTGTCAGAGAACAAGACATTACGGATGCTGACACTGTGCGGGCTCTATCTCGCGCAGGGAGTTCCGTGGGGTTTTGTCACGATCACCTTCGCCTCTTGGCTGGCCGAGCCTGAGCAAGGGATCACCGCACAACAACTCGGCCCTATCCTTGCTGTGGCCACGCTTCCATGGTCGTTCAAATTTCTGTGGGGACCCCTGATAGATCGCTTCACCATCCGCTCACTGGGCCGACGGCGACCATGGATCATTTTTGCTCAGAGCATGGCTGTCCTGATCTTGGGGGGCATGATGCTGATCGACGATCTTCCTACTTTGATTTGGACAGAACCGGCGGAGGGTTCAGGCGACTGGAAATTCATTTTCAGCCTTGTTCCGGGTCCCTTGGCTGGCTTGATCCTGCTGGCGAACATCTTCATTTCATTACAAGATGTCGCAGTCGATGCGCTTGCAGTTGACTTGCTAGCCGAAAATGAGCGTGGCAGAGCCAACGGACTGATGTATGCGAGCAACTATCTGGGAACCGCTATTGGAGGCGCTGGACTTGGCTTTATCGTTTCGCAATACGGGATCCAAGCGGGACTGGCAGGCCAAGCGTTTTTGCTGGCCGGCATCATGCTGCTGCCGATCTGCTTCCGCGAACGCCCCTGTGTGTACAAACCAATCGATGAAGCTGAAGAAAACTTGCAAGCACCTGTGGCAAGCAGCCTGAAACAGGCAACACAACCCAAAGAAAACGAAAAACCCAACTCCGAGCACACAGCAACCGATGGCTTGCCAGCAGGTAGTTTGGATTGGGCAAATTCACCTTATCTGCCTCCCACTCCGATAGCGGAGAGGGCATTAACCCAAAGCACCGCTGAGACCCAACAAAGGACTGGTAAGACAAACTCCACGTCAAATGTATCAAAATCGGTTTTTGCAAACCTGTTTCGCGCATTCAGCCTGCGTGCAACTTTGCTTGGTGCAGTCATCGCTTTGGGGGTAAAGATTGGATCCGGCGCCATCACAGTTGTCTTACTTGATTACCTGATGAAAAAAGGCGGCTGGACACAAGCTCAATACACAAGCGTTATAGGTGGCTGGGCAGTCATGCTGGGCCTGGGTGGATCAATTGCAGGCGGTTTTCTCGCGGATATTTTCGGCCCCAAACGAGTAATGTTAGCCGCGTCCATCACGTTAGGTACCCTGTGGATTTCGATGGGTAGCATTCCGGGTGCGTTAAACAACCAGAATGTGGCGACGGTCCTGTTGCTAGGTCAAGAACTACTGCTGGCATTACTTTCAGTTTCCCTCTTCGCGCTCTTCATGTCCATTTCGTGGCCTCGTATTGCGGCGACACAATTCACAACCTACATGGCATTCTTGAATCTCTCGACCACCATTGGAAGCTACTCAGCAGGTCTCTTGAGCAGCGATTACACTGCCACTCAAATCCTCATATTTGCTGGAATCGTTCAGGCCCTGATCGTTCTTCCCGTGCTGCTGATCGACCCGCAGCAAGCACGGCGTGTCCTTCCAGATTAGGTCCAACTGATTGAAGGCAACATCACAAAGCGGAACAAGACATCGCCGACCAGCGTTCCATTCAATGGACGCCCCCGTTCTGGTGGCGTTTACTACCCTCCGCCATGCCCCTTTCAAGCTCTTGCCTAACGCTCTTCCAAAAACCAATACCATGACGCCAATCCAACCCATGATGCTGTTCACATTTGCGTTTGCTTTGCTCAGTGCTGCCATGGCTCCGCAAGCCAACTCACAAACCGTCATCGAACCATGGCCTCAGGCGGCAGGGCCGCATCACAACTGGACCGCGAAGACAGTCACTCCTCCACCCCTGATGTGGAGTGTCGAGAACGGTAAAAACATTCGCTGGCGAAAGTCTTTGCCCGAAACAGGACAGAGCGGAATTGCGGTATGGGGAGATCGCCTCTTTCTGACCACGATGAAGTCGATTGAGGCTGAGACGAAATCAAAAAAAGGCAGCGATATCGTTCTGCATTGCATCCATGCAGACACCGGCAAGACATTGTGGACAACCAACGTTGCTGGCGACCCTGCCGCCAAGAGCATATACGCCTACGGATTCAGTAGTAGCAGCAGCCCTACACCCATCACCGATGGAGAACATGTCTGGTGCTGGAATGCAAGTGGCCAGATGGGATGCTGGACCATGAACGGAACACCCGTCTGGTCACGACGTTGGACGCCTACCCTCGGACGTCCGTTCAACAAGCAGTTTGAACCCATCAAAATTGGTAACACAATCCTGAACGTTGAACCACTTGAGCCCGAAAATCCCCAACGCCGCGAAGACGCGTGGAACTTCTTACGCGGATTTGACTCACTCACCGGAAAGCTGCTGTGGACTGAAACCCAAGGCTTGACACATTACAACACGCCCGTCGCAGGCCGCTTGCCCGATGGTGGGTATGCGATTCTTGCAGGACGCGGTGCCCATCACGACACGCCCGAAGCCCCCGCTGGACTAACACTGACTCGAGTTGACGGGGACGATGCCGGAAAAGCCATTTGGAACTGGAACGCTTTGCCTGATGGAAAAGCACAGGTCACCCAATGTTGGGATGAGAAATACGCCTACTGGCTTGATGAAACGAGAACCGACCTGGTCGTCCTCAATACGGCAGATAGCTCAGAAGCAAAACGCATCTCCTGGACGAATGATGTAAGCCACACCAGTTACGACAGCAAGAACGACAAATTTTCAACACGGCACCATGTTAACATTGGCGACGTAGAACCACGCATGACCGTGTTTCCGGCGTGGCACGCCAATATTTCCATCTACCCACACGTATTCTTCCAGTGCTTCCACTTCGAAGGAAAACGCCGAGGAAAAGTGACCCACATTGGACCAAGGCATTGCATCACAAGAATCAACGTTGAAACGGGAACGGTTGAATACTTGGAACTGCCATTTCCTGTTCCTGTCGTTGAAAATGCAATCCAAAAAAATGGTGAAACCTACTACCCCAACATGACCCTCAACAGTCGTGGAATCAACGTGGGGGAGGACAAGCGTTCGGGCAGGTCGGGCTGGTGGTGGTGCTTCAATGGCAACGTGATTGCTGTCAACCAACACCTGTTCTTTACTTTCATGAGCGGCAAAGTCCAAGTGATTGACGGCACCGCCAAACACTTCAATGAAACTGCTTTAACAGCGTTCAATGATCTCGGTAAATTCGGAGAAACGTGGTCGGTCAATACACCGAGCTACAGTAATGGGCGACTGTACCACCGAACAATGAAAGAACTCATCTGCATCGAAGAACAGTAGGCTCGATCCTTGTCATGGCATCCCGGAAAAACGGCTCAGTCCCCCTCAATCCACGACCGACTGAATTGCTACGACTGCTTCTTGCACGCCATTGCGAAACGAAACCTGGGTATTGAATTGCGTAGAAGACTTCAAAACAATTCTCTCCACCCGTGAGCGAAGTTCATCGTATCGCTCAACGCAATCATGCGACGAAAGACGGTTCTCTTGTCGATCATAAAGCCGTTTACGAGGCACACCACAAAACGGAATCCCTGCAGCTTTTGATTCATTCACTGAGTTGTATCCGCCACCGCTGATCAGGATACTTGCTCCGCGGACAGCTTCAAAAAAAGGCCAGATCGAGACCATTTTGAAGTTGGGTAATTTCTTCTGGCGGTCGGCTAGGAAATCTGGTTTCTTCATCACAATGAAACGGACTTCCAGCTTGCCAGTGAATTCGTCGGCCAATCGCATCGCCCATCCATGCATCTGTTCGATTTCGTCATCTCGCCCACAACCCAGAACAACGGCGACGGGCAGGGTGTTCTGTTTGGCTGCCAACCGGCATCGAGCATCATCGGGCGTCAGCAATTCCTCAGCATTTCGGACCAACCACGGTGGTGTTGAGATTGCATGGGGATGATTTTCAAACAAGGCTGCTTCACCGGGCACAACCAGACGATCGTAGAGTGTTACAAATTCGGCCAACCGAAATTTCTGACAGTACTTTGGATTGAGGTCACGATGAACCAACACTTTGGGGCAATTTATTCGAGGCAGGATTCCTGCCAGCTCGCCAGCAATTCCCCTGGGAAAAGTATCGACAATCACGGCAGTCCAGGTCGTGGTTGTTAACACACGCTGGACTTCATCAACCGTCTCATCCCGACTGAGCTTTGATTCAATCCGAATCACCTCAGCTCGCGGCCCAAGCTCATTCTCGATGGGCAACCCATCTGCAAACGAACTATTGGTCAGCAGCGTAATTCTATCGTCGCCCGGACTTGAGCCGTCGGACGACAAACGCAAGAGACCGCGAGACAAAGCTGTCGCGCGCGTGATATGGCCCATGCCTCCGCCCATGGCATACAACAACCAATGATTTCCCGCATCGGTTGAGGGCGTCATTCAGCTCTCACTCATATCGGTTTCAAAACCCTCACCGTCGTCAGCTGCCTGTAGACTCTCCGCATCTGCCTCAGTGAAGTCATGCGGATCACTCGCAACGTTTGAAACATTCGAATGCTGATGCGTCCTACCGTAATAATACCCGCCCCAGAAATAGGGTTCATCGTAAGAGTCATAATGACCGCTGTAATTTCCATTACTTTGGCCGATCTCACGTGCTTGCCGCTTCCCCAACTGCTTGCGATCTTTCTTGATGCAACTTGTGCACAGCACTGCCTTCTCCTGTCCTCCCAAAAGCTCGTGGGCATGATCAGAGCAAACGGGTTTTTGGCACTTCATGCACTCATCATCGGGAGGCAGAAAACACTCATGATTAAAAAGAAAGCCGGACTTTTCGTTGCAGCTTCCTGTATCCCACGTCTTAGGCATCTTTGATTTCTCCTAACAACTCAGATCGTTCCAGACCGTTTTCACTCGTGCAAGGTCCACTACTTTGCGTTATCAAGCAACAATACAGTCAACAGACCACAACGCACCGGCAGACTTTTCACTGCCTCAAATCCAAGACAGCACATGGCGATCGCCGAAGCCTTGTCTTTCGTGTAATACAAGGTTTTCTCAGCTGGATCACGGAGAGACAACTTGCCGTCTTTCAATTTAATTTTTGCAAGACTTCTTTCATTCCCATCTTCAATTTCAAAACCGTATGGTCGCGATTTGACCATATAAATCAGTTTTTCATTACCATCTTTCAGTTTCCAGTCACCATCTGCCTGCTTTTGGAATTTCCAGAGTTCGGTTTGCTGATCAGCTGATTTGACTTTGTATTCATCACCGGCCCCCACCACATAGGCAAGCACAACATCATTGGGTCCCTTGATTTTAATCTTTGTGCCATCACGATTGTATCTGCTGATTTCATTGTCATTGGCATCAACCAACTTCGCTCCATCCGTCTGTGGCTTCCATGAGAAGGCGGTCTCTCCTACGCCGGTTTTAAATTTAATTTTTGCAAGGTCAGGGGGTGAAATCGCAGTGACTGTGGCGTCTGCGTTTTGACTGCCTGAGGGTGCAGGACTGACGGGCGCATCATGACTGCACCCCCATGAAGCCCAACACGTCACAGCGAGCAAACCGAGATAGCACCTGCTGATCCCATTTCGAGTCGGGCGTTCTGTCACCATCACTTGCTCCCCTTTGAATTTGCCTTGACTGCATCCAGGACCCCATACAAACTCAGAAACATCATGGCCATCCACTTGACGCCATCACGCTGCACTTTTGTGCCACGTTGTGCCGCCGTGTTGACGGCATCCCAGCTTGATTTTGTGGTTGATCGCAGGGTAATCCGATCACCTTTCGCATCCAATGACTTACGCTGAGTCCAGTCCGGCAGTCGCACGGCGGCAACATTTGACTTCACTCGGCCCTGCCAACCATCACGCAAATCGGGGTTCTTTGTTGGCTTGATCTTCAATCTCAAAATCGCCTCACTGGCAATTTTCGTCTTGCTTTTGTGTTTGATCTTCCCACTGGCACTCCGCTTGGTTCGTGAGCGATCCTGTTGTTTCTCGATCAACATGATGGAAAACTTCGTTCCGTCTGCAAATGCCCCTCGGAGCACGAACCAATTGTCAACGTGGTACTTGACGTTCCAGTAACTCACCTTGCCAGTTCGGACCTTCTTTGATTTGTGATTGTGCGGCCGACAGTCCACTTGAATTTCAACCAAGGAATCTTTTGCCAAATCCTTACTGAGCAACTTCAGAATGCCCAACGCAGCTTCATAACGCCGGTCTGGAATATCTTGCGTCGAGCTCGCATAAAGGCAATACGCTCCCCAAAAAAATGCCAACACACCCCCTAACACCGAGAGCAGGACAAGCATGCCTCCGATGATTCCCCCACCTTCAGCGTCAAGCAATAAAATGCTCAGGAATCCCCCCACGGCAACCAGGCCGCCCAGTAGACGAATGACGCTATATTTTTTCCTTGCTTCTTCAATCTTTTTGTCCAGGGACCGCAGCGATGAAAGCTGCGCAATCACAGTTTCGGGTGACGATTTGGACTTGTAGACCAAGGTCTTCTGAAAACCTGCTTCATCGAAATCTACCATGCCTCGTGCTCCACCTCGCACTGCATCAATTTCGCTTTGCAACACCGCCATATTCTTACTGTTAACCTTTGTAATGCCGAGAGTCAGTGCCTGATTCACCAGTTCCGCACGACTTACCTTCAAAGCACCACTCCCCCTGCCCGCGACTGCCTTGCTGTGCAATGATTTGTCTTCACGGTGGTCACTTTCCTGTGGGTCGGCATCATCCCCTGCCTGATCTGCGATGGTGCCCAGCAACTGCTGAAGCTGTGCACGTTCAGCGTCACTGATGGTTCCATCCAACATCGCCTTGGCATGTTGAGCCTGATAAGCTTCCTTGCCTGCCAGATCCGCTAATTCAGTGACGCGTTTATCAGAAAGATCAAGTAGTTTGGCCAGTCTCCGCAGTCGCTTGTTTTCATGGCTCGAAATCACCTGATCTGCGAGACATTGCACATAGGTTCGGGAATAAAGTGATTCTGCAACAGCAGCAGCCGTATCAGGCTCAACCCCAAACTCTTCAATGAATTCAGTGAACTGAAATTTGTGATTTCGATCACCAAGTGCCGCTATGACACGCTGCCGCAATTCCGTCTTCCAACCTGTCTTTGTAGCCATGCCCTCTAACCCTTCATGCTGCAAGTCATTCTCATCGTGTCTTGTGAGTCGCTTGCCCCACGCCTAACGAAGAACTCTCACAAACCTAAGTAAGCACACGAAAACCCAACACAGAAAACCTAACACAGAAAACAAAAAATCACTGTTCCTGAGACAGCTATCGTGAGTCAAGCCGCCAATCAATGTACGAAGAACAGCTTTGCTCACTACATGCCAGCAAAACCTCAGGAACTCCGTTCTCCCGCGCTGCTACGGAAGACTACCCACGTGACTTTAGGCTGACAGTCTAGCCGGCGGGGGCGCGACAATGTTGTGAGCTGGCAAGAAAATCAATCGAAGGAAAACTGGACAAAACGCCCTCATACTGGTCAGCTGAAGAAAATCAGGACAAATCCAGCGAGGAAAATCGAGTGATAAACAGACCGATCGTCTACCTGTCTTTTGATCGTTTTCCATCCGCAAAGGGAGCCGCTACGCATATCAATGCTTTCGCAACCGCGTTGGGTGAACAATTTGGCAACGTGAGCTTAATCACAATTCCCTCAGAGGAACGTTCCCGCACTCAAAGTCTTTCACCGGAAATGCCTTTCCGCATCCAGCCAAGGCAGACTACGGACTCCGCTTTGCTTTCCCAACGCTGGGAGGCACCGGGAGTCAGGCATTATCCGCTCCCCGCTGTGGGTGACAACCTGTTCGAACGTGTGCTGTCCTACCGTGCTCAAATACGCCACTGGTGGAAACATGAACTCCAGCCTCAAAGCGACAGGCTGCCCATCGTTCACTTTCGATCCATTTTCGAAGGCTATCCTTTCGCCAGAAACAAACAGCACCTGTGCGACAAGATCGTTTATGAAGTTAATGGGCTTCCCTCAATTGAGCTGAAATATCACTATCCGGATGTGGCATACGATCAAGAACTGGAACGTAAACTTCTGTTTCAGGAACAGACGTGTCTGGATGCCGCTGATCTCGTACTGACCGTCAGCCACGTGAACGCGGAACACCTCGTTCGCCGTGGAGTACCGGAGTCACGTATTCAGATCATCCCCAATGGGGTCGACTTAGAAACCTTCGACTACCAGTCACCTTCGCTTGATGCCTACGAGCAGTCGAAACAGCGTGAGCAGAGGTGTGAGAATCACGAACTGAAGATGCTTTACGCAGGAACGATGTCGCCATGGCAAGGCGTCAAGGTCGCCATAGAAGCACTGCGACTCTACCGCCGCGACTTACCGGCCTGCCTGACCGTTGTAGGACACTCACGCCCACGTCAGAAAAAATTGCTTCAGAACTTCGCGTTCGACCAAGGCGTTGGCCCTCACGTACAGTTTCTTGACCCAGTTGAAAAGTCCGAGCTAGCCAAACTTCACCACAACGCGGATGTGGTGTTGGCACCGCTTACGAATAATGATCGCAATCTCGTGCAAGGCTGCTGCCCATTGAAAGTGCTCGAAGCAATGGCCAGCGGCACTCCTTTGATTGCGAGTGACCTGCCTGTTGTCCAAGAGTTAGCTCAAGATAACGTTGATGCGATCCTTGTTCGGCCAGGATCAGCAAAGGCACTCAAAGATGGACTTCTGAAACTAACTTCAGAGCGGGGACTTGCACTTCGACTCAGCGAATCGTCTCGTCAGAA
>Ga0315315_10003269_pt1 | contig 14898 bp, 9 predicted proteins | sample M140m3416metaG_FD_203699 | JGI IMG/M metagenome (GOLD analysis project Ga0315315, IMG submission 203699) | Ammonia-oxidizing marine archaeal communities from Monterey Bay, California, United States - M1 40m 3416 | ecosystem: Environmental > Aquatic > Marine > Intertidal zone | place: USA...
CAAGCAGATAATCAGGTTGTTTTAGGTAATACGAGTGTTACAGATGTATTTATGGCTCAAGATAAAGGTGCGACTGTTCATTGCGGTGCTGTAACTGCGAGCGGTGTTATAAATTTAGGTAATACCACCGGGTCCGCAGGAGTTTTAACATCAAAAATTAGAACAGGTGTAAATAATATTATGATAAAATCACAACCAGCTCATACACCAAATGTTGGAGCTACAGCTCAATTTACAGCTGCACAACTTGCATCTGGATTTATAATTGTCACACCAACAAGTGATATTGATTATATAATGCCTGATGATGCTGCAATGCTTGCATTATTTGGTGGTAGTAGTGCAGCAGTAGGTGATTCATTTACATTTACTATATTAAATGCAGAAACAAGTTTTAGTAAAAATTGTACTCTAACTGGGAGTGACCATACTTTTATTGGTAATACTATTGTGAGAAATAGTACTCCAGTTTTATCTGCACTATTCTTAGTTAGATTAACAAATAGTAGTACTGGGGTATGTACTGTTTATAGACTCGCATAATTTATAATTTATACTTTGACAATAAAATGGTTATTAATATAAACATTTAAATGATTAATATTATAGTTTATTATAATGTTTAGGCCAATTAATTCATCAGAATCAAATGTATATACAATTCGTACGTGTGTTGGATACGGTAGTGCTCTAGGTAATTTTAGTTTTAATGATACAGCTGAAACAAAAACAATTGTTTCAGCAAGTGGTACACCATCTGAAGACTATCTTGCATCACCTAGTAAAAATAATTTACCATCTGGTTTTACAATAACAATTCTTCATAGTGAAACAATATCAGCAACAGATAATGTTTTTACGATTACTTATGGTAAATCATTTACATCACAACCAAGTGTAAGTGCAATTCCTCATTTTGTTGGCACAGCCTATACTGTCATCCCAATAATAAATAAAACTTCATTAACGGCATGTAATTTATCATTTGTTATATCTAATACTGCTTCGGGACAGGTAGAGAGACCATCAGTGAATGGTACATCTGGTTTACTTGGATTTGATTTAGTTATAACCGGACCAGTCAAAGTTGGGGTAAATACAGGGAATAGTAATAAAGGCTGGGCATTAAATGATAGTTCAGCTGCCGATCCATCTGGAACTTATAGTTCATTGGATATAACTTTAGGAGATACATATAATGTAGATAATTCTATAGTAGTCGCATCTAAAAATTTAAAATATTTGGGAACAAATCAAACACTCAAAACATATACCGCTTCTGGTGCTATAGCTGCAGCAGATTATTATAATACAGTTTGGTTAGGAGATACAGCAAGTGGGGTTCACACATTAACTGGATTAACATCAACAATTGGTATGGTTTTAATTATAATTAATACAGGTGCTACAAATAGTTTAATATTTAATAGTTTTGGAAGTAGTTTATCTATAAATACAGGAGGTACATCATATTCAACATCAATGACTATCCCTCCAAAATGTTCTGTTACATTATTTGGAACAAGCTCATCGGCATTCTATGTAACAGCAAGTAGTGGTACTATTGCATATAGTTAATTTATTATAAATAAATAAAGATTTTCATAATATAAAAATATATTTCTATATTTTTATATTTAATAATATGTAAACTAAATTTTATTTAGATTAAGGGTTTAAAACTATCCATCCAACTTCCAGTTGTAGCATAGTTTAATTTAATATTTTTATCATAAACAGTGTTGCCAAATGGCACTGTGGTACATAAATTATATTTATTCTCTTGATTTATATTAGTAAATCCATTTTTTTGTAATGCATTTCTAAATTTATAAGAATTACTATAACCATCTATTAATATTTTGAAAGAGTCGTTTGTACTTTTATAATCAGTATTAACAGATGTTCTACCATCTGACATTAATGCTGGGCACATGGTATTCATATTATCTAAATTACTCATATATATTATATTCTAGATATTTTTTTTTAGATTAACTTTTTTTGCATTATTTATTTCTATAATTAAATTAGCTTTTGTTTTTTTCTTTGTAGTACCATCAACTATTGTATTAATATTATATTTATTAGCAATACTGTGTAACTCAGTTAATTTTAATTTATCTAGTTTATCATTATCAAAAGATACTTCTATATTAGTATTTTCTATATTAGTATTTTCTATATTAGTATTTTCTATATTAGTATTTTCTATATTAGTATTTTCTATATTAGTATTTTCTATATTAGTATTTTCTATATTAGTATTTTCTATATTAGTATTTTCTATATTATCAGATGTATTAGTATCAGATGTATTGATATCAGATATATTGTTGTTAGATATATTATTATCAGATGTTGTATTATGAGATTGTATTCCTGTAATATTATTTTGAAATGTCATTGATACAATACTATCAATTACACTGTCTGTATCATTAGTATTTTTCATATCATTGCTATATATCATTTCATTACTATATTCTTCAATATTAGAATTTCGAGCGTTATTTTCATCAGGGGTATTATTTATGTTATTGTTCATATGGGGAGGTGGTGGAGGAAGTGGTAACATAATTGGTTTAATTAATTCATTTTTAGTTTGAGATGATTCGAGTATAGCAACTCTTTGATTCAAATGTTCTATTTCTCTATACATAAAATATACCACCATTGTTAAACTTACCATAATCATAAATTTATAGTCAAAGAATTTCATTAATATAATAATAGATTCTTGTTTATATCCAAACTAATATAAAAAAAATGTTTTATATATTTTTTTAAATTAATTAATTATTTATTTAAACCTAAGTTTAAATAAATAATAATATGAGTAATACTTTTATATCAAATAATAAACCACCTAATATTTTTATATCAAATACTATATCAAATACAACTATACCTACGTCTTATAATACGCAAAATCATACAACGTCTGGTAAATCAAAACAAACAACGTCCAATCATACAACGTCCAATCATACAACGTCCAATCATACAACTATCCCAACAACGTCCATCCCAACAACGTCCAATCATACAACTATACCAACAACGTCCAACCCTACAACGTCCAACCCTACAACGTCCAATCATACAACGTCCAATCATACAACGTCCAATCATACAACGTCCAACCCGACTGGACATGTTGTTCAATTACCTAATACAAAATCAAATATAATTACATCTGTATTTACTGAAAATTTTAAATATCAAAAATATACTCCATTTGGATTAGAATTTAAAAGAATTACGTCATCCCAAATTGCCGAATATGGACAAAATATGTCTATAGAAATACCAATTGTTGGTAATATATTATATAGAAGTTTTTTAGAAGTAGAAGTTCCTATATTAAATTTTACAGATAGTATAATAACAGATCAAAAATATATAGAATATAAACAGAATAAATTATCTAATATTACAACAGAAATAAATTATTGGACATCTATTTATACTAATATGTCATTATATTCTGATATTCAAATAAATGGTTATGTACATGCAAAAAAAATATTAAAATTAGATAATATAACTCTAACATTTTTACAGAGTAGAATATTAAATATATTTAATGAATATCAAGATAGATTAGTAAAATATGTATTATTTATTGATACAAATATAATAAATATGGTAAATATAATTAATTATATATTGTCACTAACTAGTTTGAATATAACTGAACTTGATTTAACATTAGATTCAATGTATAAAAATATTATTAATTATTTAAAATATTATAATTCAAATAAAAATTATAGTATAACTGAATACAATACTGTAAATAAAGGACAAATATTAGCTAAATGGGTTGATTATATGGGTCATTATTATTTTAATTTTTTTGAATTAAATATAAATGGTTTTACATTAGATAATTATTCAAATGATTTTCTTCATATAAAACAACTACATAGTATAGATAGTTCTCATATTAGTAATTATAATACTATGATTGGTAATACAGATGATATTTATATTAATAAAGGTTCGCCTAATATTATTTATGTTCCATTACTGTTCAATTTTTCAAATATAAATGAAAGTATAAATGCATTACCATTAGTTGGTATGATTAATAGTAGTGTTAAAATTAATACTCGTATAAATGATTTAAAAAATTTAGTATATTTACAAAATTGGGAAGAAATGTATAATACAATGTTAATAGTAAATATTAAAAGAAAAAATCATAATATTGATACTAAAACTAACTCAATATCACGAGCAAATTTACCATATAAAACAGTTGATATTATTTTACCAGAGAATATATATAGATATAAATGTTTATATATAGACAAACGTGTATTAGATGCACAATATCCGGGAATAGACAGTGACACGATTTTACAATACTATGGATCTAACAATGATGAATATAATACAAAAATATTAAGTTTAGATGATTGGATTGTATTGATGAATAATATTACAACAGATACTTATTTACAAGAAAATACCAAAATAACATTAGCTGGATACCACTACTTTATTGATTATAATTATGTCTTAAATTTAATTCCCAAACCAAAAGTAGGATTATTAGTTGAATATGGATATATAGATGATCACGAGAAAGAAAAAATGGCAAATACTAATCTTGAATATATAATAGAAACACATCATGAAATAGTATTAGATATTGATAATAATTCATTATATGATTCATTAAATAATATTAATGGTTTGGTTAAAGATATTTATTTATTTACAAGAGAGAAATTATATAGCACTGGATTATCAAAATATGGGAAAACTGATCATACTCATTTTATTGGAAAAACAAATTTAATCGAAGGAATTGAACTAACAATATCAAATGAATATAACTTGTTTGAATATTATAATACACGAATTGATACATATAATAATGTTGTATCATATAATAATTTAGATGCTTCTATACCAAATGGAGTATGGTACAAGACATTTTCATTATCTCCAAATATAATACAACCATCTGGATCTATTAATATGAATGTAATAACTGGACAAAATATTGCAATAATTGTAAATGATAATAATAATAGTTATTATAATTCAAAAATTAATCCAAATAATTTAGGAATAGAATTTAAATTAATATATAGCAAATATAATATTCTCAAAATACACAATGGGATGGCAGAATTAGAATTTTATTCATAATTATTTTAATTATTATTTTTTAATATATATAAAATATCATCAGATCCCATATCTGATGATATACAATTATTTATATTTTGATATGGATTTAACAAATGTTCTAATTTATTACGATAAAATTCATATTGTTGAAACTGATTTATATAGTAATTTAATATTGTTGTAATATTTATATATATATATTCCATATAATTTATCATTTCATTAAATGGCAACTCAATAAAGTCGATGAATAATAATGGTTTGCACTTAATTTGTTCAAAAAAATTATATTTAAACATTTTATATATTTGAGTTAACCTACTTATCATTTCGTCTACATGGTATTTATTGTATTCAACTTGTCTCAATTTAATATGAAATAACTGATTAGATCTACTACCATCATATAATGAAATTATTTTCATATATAAAATATTTAAACTATCGATTTGTTGTTTTATATCTTTTTTCCAAAATATTCTATTACAATATATTTGTTTCCATTTTTGTATATTGATAATTATATTAGATTGATGAATTATATTATCATAATATTCGATAATTATATTAAATGTTGATGGATATTTATTTAAAATTGTTTTATACTTTTTTAAATTATATTTAATTGCGATATCTTGATGATATCTTAATAATATTTTCATTTTAATTGATATATTATCATCACTGTCACTATCTGATAAATTAGTCATCATTTCTACTAAATATATATCCGGATGTTTTAATTTTTGTATTTCATTTTCAAGTTGTTTAATCATATCACTATCATAATTATATAATTTTTCTTGTATTATATTATTAAAATCTATATACGGTTCAAATAAATCAATATTATCACTTTCAAAATGTCCTTCTTCTATATCATTTATTTTTATAGTAGGTGTATGTATAATTATATCACTATCAACATCTTTATTCAAATTACATTTTATTGGAGGTGTGTATACAATTAGTTCCCACGTCATATCTTTGTTTGAATTACATGTAGTAATGGGTACAATATCATTCTGTTCTGTACCTTTATTTGTATCACATATTTTTATAGATTTATCTAATTTCATCATTTATAATATACTTTAAAATAAAATATAAATATAAACTATAATTTATTTGTTTTTATCAAAATCATTCAAATAATTCATGTATTATACTAATAGTATAAGGTAATTTCATAGTGCTAATTAGATTCATACATTTTTTACCAATTTTTTTTATATTATTAAAATCATCCAATTTATCATGTGTACATACATATGAAAATAAGGGTATATTGTTTTGGTTTATTTTAATAATCTTATTTGGATTCAACCATTTTGGTTTATAATAAATATACTTATCTTTAATAATATATAATGAATACGAAACCTTGTTTTTACCATCTATATTTTTAGGACAACTATAATCTAACATATATCCAATTTGTTTATGATCCTTGTATGATTTTATTTTTTTAATATCTTTTTCATATATTTTTTGATAAATCATAAATCGAACAGTATATTGACACTCGATATTTTTAACAATTTCAAATATATATAAATCAATATTCTTAAATTTTATTAATAATGTTTTATATTTTTTCATATAATTATTTAATTTTAATATTGTACTAAAGACTAATGCTTCAAAAAAGGATTTTCGTACTTTATATTCAACCATAAATACATTAAAAGCTCCTTCTGTACCTATTATTGTTTCTAAATGTTGAAAAATATTTTTTAATGTTTTCATATATTATAAATGATATGAAAAAAATATTAAAAAATTGATATAATAAATTAATAATATATATGATTAATTTATTAAACAAATGGGTGTCCCTGGATTTTTTATGTGGTTAATGAAACAATATAAAACTACAAAAATCGTTTTTTCTAGATCAGATGTAGAAAAAAATGATCAATTTCTAGAAAGCGGTGATTTAATTGATTATATATTAATTGATATGAATTGTATGATTCATCCAGAGTGTTTTAAAACACTTGATGAAAATGCTAATAAAACATTAGATATAGATAAAATAGAAGCTAAAATGCGAAATAATATTATTACATATTTAGAAAAAATAATAGATCATGTAAAACCAGTACGTGGTATATATATTGCTATTGACGGGGTCGCTCCCGTTGCAAAAATGAAACAACAGAGAATGAGACGGTTCAAATCAGTACATGATAATGAATTATATACTAATTTAAGAAAAAAACATAAAAAACCATCTCCATTATATTGGAATAATAGTGCAATTACTCCTGGTACAAAATTTATGAAATTGTTAAATTTAAGAATAATTGATTGGATGAATGAATATTGTAAAAAAAAAAAAATAGAAATTATTTATTCATCTAGTAATGTTCCATCAGAAGGAGAACACAAATTATTGCAATTTATTAGAAATAATCAAAAACTTAATAAACCAAACTATAATTATGTAATCTATGGACTAGACGCTGATTTAATATTTTTAGCTCTGTCAACAGGATTAGATTCTATCTTTTTAATGAGAGAGGGTAAAATATTAAAGAATGATATGAATACAGCTATTGATGGTTTTAATTTTGTATCTATTAAAATTATGAAAGAGTGTATAGTAAAGTCCATGTCTAAATTAATAAAAGATACTGTACAAATAGATAAAAATAGATTAATAGATGATTTTATATTTATTTGTTATTTAATGGGTAATGATTTTTTACCACATTTACCCTCATTAGATATTTATAACGGTGCTATAGATATTTTGATTACAAAATATGTTGAAACAATATCAATGTATCCAGGAAATTATATTGTAATAAGAAAACCACATTGCGATATTAATGTTGAAATTTTCTATGATTTTATAGGTAGATTAGCGATTGACGAGGAAGCTACATTAATAACTAAATATAATAAAAAACAATACCGTTCTTCGTGTTTTTCAACTGATATGTATGATATAGAAGTTCATCGAATAGAAAATTTACAATTTAAAATAAATGATCCCATCAAATTAGGTTCGGATAATATGGAATTATGGCGTGCTAGATATTATTCACATAATTACAATGTTAATAATGACGATGATTCACAAATTGATAATTTTGTACAAAAAATGGTATATCATTATATGGTTGGTCTAAAGTGGGTAACTTGTTATTATTTTGACAAATGTCCTTCATGGGATTGGTATTATCCATATGATCATCCTCCTTTCATAATGGATATGAATTCAAATAAAATAGATATAAATAATATTAATTTTCAAACGTCAATACCAATGTCTCCATTTGAACAATTATTGACCGTTCTTCCAAAACAATCTTCTTATTTATTACCAAAAGAATTGCGAAAAATAATGTTAAATATTAATAGTAGTGTAGCTCATTTATATCCAACAAAGTTTGAATTAGACATGATTGGTAAATCAAAATACTGGATGGCTCATCCAATACTACCTAATATGGAAATTAATCTAATAAAAAAAATATTTGAAAAGTATTCGCATAAATTAACATTAAATTTACGTGAAATGAATAGTGTAAAAGATGTAATGATTGTTACTACGAGCTAAGAATTGAATAATTAATTCTGATTTATTTTATATAAAGGTTTAAAAGTTATATAAAAAATATACTTTAATATTAAGTATGAATATTGATGATAATGTAAAAAATGAAGAACGATTTAATGGAATACCATTTCGATTAGAAAATATTGCATTGATGGTTAAAGATAAACCAAATATTGATGCGATGATTAATTATGAAAATACTTCTCCAAATAGTTCAAATTATAATATATTAACTGAAGATATTCGAGAAAGTTTGCCAAAAAAATATATTGATTTTAACAAAGCGGTTAAAGATTTAGGAGGAAAATTATTATATATTAAGAGTGGATCAACAGGGCATACATTCAAAGGAGTTCATCCTCCGCCTAATGTTGAAAATAAACAAAATTATGCATTAAAAGTAGTTGCATATCCTCGAAAAGAAAACTATGGTGATATGTTTAATATCAAAAGACCTGAAAATGCCGAGTTAATTATGTTGAAAGTGTTATCTTATTTTGTACAAAAAAAACAAACACCTCATATTATTTTACCAATAACAACATTTAATACAAGTATTAAACCATTTATTAATTTACCAAAAGACAATATAGTATCTAATAAAAAATTTGATCAATTTGTAAAAAGATATAAAAAAGGCGAATATTATGATAATGTTTCTATATTGATATCAGAATGGGCAAATTCTGGAGATTTATTAGATTATGTAAAACTTAATTATAAAACATTTACTGTTAAAATATGGAGAACTATTTTTTTTCAATTATTGTCAGTATTAGCAATTATACAAAATAAATATCCTGGCTTTCGACACAATGATATGAAAGCAAATAATATATTAGTTCATAAAATACCAATATCATCTACAAATAGCAAGTTTAAATATAAAATAAATGGACAGATTTATATTATATTAAATATAGGAATTCAATTAAAATTATGGGATTTTGATTTTGCATGCATCCCAGGAATAGTAGATAATAGTAAAGTTGACGCCGAATGGACAAATAGAATTAATATTAAACCAGAACAAAATAGATATTATGATGTTCATTATTTTTTTAATACATTTACTAAAAAAGGATTTTTTCCTGAATTTTGGACAGATAGTTCAATTCCTCTAAAGATAAGAGAATTTGTTCAAAGAATTGTTCCAGAAAAATTTACAAAAGGTGATATGATAACTGAAAGAGGACGTATATTAGTTGGTACAGAATTTATGACTCCTGATTTTATATTAAAAAATGATCCATTATTTAAAACAATGCGAAATGATTCATAATTTGGAGTTAATTTTACCTCAACTCATAGTTTTATACATTCTCAAAATGACTATTCTCTTTTTCAGATGTAGATAGATGAATAATATCAGGTATCATATCAAAAATATCACTTTTTGTTTCAGATATAATTGTAGTATCATTTGATTTATTATTTCGTTTAATACATGATTTCAGAGGGATTTGTGTGTTTATAACGGACTCTTGTGTGTTTATAACAGGGTCTTGTGAATTATCATCATATATCATGTAATTTCCATTTAAACCAAATAAACAATATCTTCCTACAAATAAATCATTTTTAATTGGAATAAATTTAATATCTATTGCAAACTTTGTTTCATTAAATATATTATTATTAAACTTGTAACCAATAATTTCTATATTATTCATAATATAATCATTTGTCTCTGCATCTATATTATAATATATTTTTTTAGGTATCATAATATTGTCATATTGACCATAATATGTTTTCAAAAATTGTAGTAAATTTATTGTATCTATATTATTCAAATAATTTAATTTATCTGATTTTATTGTGTGAAAAGTTTCAGATATTTTATTTTTAATTTTATGAGTATTATTATTTATACTAAATAAATAAATGATAATGCTAATAACAACTAATAATATAGTAGAAGAAATAATATAGTTCATTATATTAATTTTGAAAATAGTTTTTTTTTATAAACGAATATGAAAAAAAATCAATTTATTATGAATCGGTAGAATGTTCTAACATTTCATCCATTGCATCATAATCTAATATATCATCTTCAATATCATTATTATCCAGATCAATTGAGTTCATTTCTTCATTTATATCATAATCTAATTCATTTTGAACTGCCTCATCGATATCTTTCACATTTACTAAATCATTATAATATCCCATTACACGAGATGATTCATCTAAATAAGGTGCGTCGGTTAAAAGCATTGTATCGAATTTTCGTGCATGTATATTTTCTATAGGAATATTATACATATTATAGTTATATATTATTAATTTGATTATCATATAACATATATTAGTTCTAATTGCCGGCAGATCATTATAATCAATTAATTTATTTAAATTATATAGATAATAAAATAATAATTTACTATCCATATTATTTAAACCAATTAATTTGTCGGTATCAATGTAATTTCTTAATAATAATGGTTCATCATTTATTTCAATTTTATCAATATTAATATTATTAGTAATAATATATACTTTCTTAAATATTTCATTTTCATTATTCTTATCAGTAATTTTAAAATCTTTTAAAAGTGTTTGAAATTCACTGACTAAATTAAATTCCAATATATTATGTATATTTTTTTTATTAATAAATGAATTTTTAATTTTTTCAATAATACTAGTAGTGCGATAAATACATTGTTTTAAATTATTACATCTTGTTCTAATTATTTGTGTATATATCTCTGGTATATTAACAGTATTTTCTTTATTCGTATCAAGTGATTTGTTCATATCAAGTGGTTTATTCATATAAAGTGTAGATATATGATAAATATTATAAAATTTGTTTTCTAATCCTAAATATAAAATCATATCTTTTATGCTATGAACTATTTTAATAAATGCTACTTTTGAATACATTATATATTTACCCATTTTACTTGGATTAGATTCTTTAGAATATCCCAAATAATTTTTAGTTAATTGATCATAATATACATATGCATTATTTATTTCATCATGATAATATATTACATTTATTTTAAAATGAGGATGTTTTTCTATTATATGTATTTTATTATGACTTGATAATATAACAATTGGTTCTTTTATATCATTCCCCATATAATTATTTTTTATAATATACATTGTATCTCGTAGATTAATTCTATTATTATCTATTTTAATTGTATTTCCTAAATTTTTAATTAATATATCAATAAAATTATCAATATAATTTAATAGTTTGTTATCAGTATATTTAATATATAGTTCATTTTGTTTCGCAATATATTTTAATTCCATTTCACGTTCATTTGCTTCAAATGTAAATTGTTTTTTAATGTCATTTAATTTTAGCATTATATTATTGTCATTTTTATGTGTAAAATTTTTTTCTAATTTTAATAATTCTTGATTAGTATATTTAAATTCATTAACATTTATTTTACATTTATTGCATATATTAGTAGTAGCATCAATATCATGTAATTCACCATTAATACAATAATTTGTTGCTATTTTTTTCAAATATAACATTTTTAATTGAGTTATTCTACTAATATTTGTTACAGTATCGTTATTACCATTTATTTTAATATCATCATATGATAAATTACATAAATTACATGTAATTGTTTTATTTATTATTGCCCAATTATGAAAATTACCATCACTACAATTTGTATATATATCAACATTATTATTAAATAATATAGTTTGTTTAATATTCAAATTATACGTAGTAGCAGTACATAATGTTTCGTTAACGACTAATGGAATAAATGGTTTATTATTCCCTTCTAGATGCAAATTATCAATTTGTATATTTACTACATTTTTTTTTTTTATAATATAACTAATTTTATTTGTGGTTGAATCAATCTTTATTTTATTTTTCATTTCAGTATTTATTAGATCTAATGCATTTTTATCAATATATGTATTTTGTATTTTATACATAAGACGATTTACAATTAATTCATAAATATAACTTTTTTTTGTCAACATATTTGCTTCTATTAATGTATTTATTAAATCAACCATTGTATGAATTATAATTTTTTGTATATTATATTCTAGACCTTTCTGTGTATTATTCCATAACCAAATGTTATTATTTGTTAATATACAGCTCATATAAAATAAAACATATGCTAAAAGTGGTATTTTATTAATTGATATTTTTTCCTTTTCATTTAATCGAATATATAATGTACTAAATATTTTTTCACCTATATTTGAATAAAGGAAAAAATTACATTTTTTATCATCTTTCATACTAATAATCATACCAACATTTAGATCAGTTATTAATACAACTAAAATATATGCAAGTACATTATTAAACTTGATATGTTTATACTGATCTGTATCTAGAGAACTTGTTAAAAATACTTCATCTTTCAATTCAAAAAAGAATAAATTTGTTAAATCAGGATGAATATTAGATATTTCAACCGCTTTCTGTTTTCTATCTTTCGGTTGATTTTTTAAATATTCTCCATGAACCAAAATTAAATCAATTGTATCTTTTATTATTAATTTACGTCTTAACTTTATTACAGGTGTATTACCAATATAATAAGATAAATTAACAGCATTGGCTATTTTTTCTATATTTTTCTCGATATTACGTATAGTTTTTGTATATTTTGCATATTTAGGCATTTCTTCGATATTTTGATTAACTGATAAATTAGTAGTTTGAAATGTGTCCAATTCTGGTACATATGTTCCTTCATATACATATTTTTTTAAATCTAATACTTCTGAACAACTTTTACATATATATTCATTTCTTTCATTAACTTTTACATATTGTTTTACAAAATCAAAAATTGCTTGATTTAGTTCTTCATCTTTCTTTCTAGATATTTGTTTTAATGAAATCCATTTAATATAATGATAACATATCGGTCTATTTTGTTCAAATGTTATATCTATATCTTTAATTTTGTAATTTAGTTTAATTGTAATATCTTTTTCTTTTATTTTACTTGATATTGGTATTTTAAGAAGTTCTTGTTTTTCTATTGGATGTTCTTTTGTTTTAATATTTTGTGTTAACTGTAAATAATACGTATCTAATATATCAGAATTCAATGATGACAAATCAATGTTTTCAGTAAATTTATATGAGTTTACATATTTATTTACAATATTTGTCATACTCCATAAATTATCAGGTTTTGTTTTTTTTATTTGTTTATAAACAAGTATTTTTTGATATTCAATATAACGAGTATATATTTCACCTAATATATTTTCAATAACAGTTTTAGTTTCTTTAGAACTAACATTTTTATATTGATCAAGCTTTACTTTATCCACTGATAAATCAAATAACCAATAATATAAATTATCACCAGATTTGTGTTTATTTTCCATAATGTCAATGAATCCATCAAAACTATTTTTATATCCTTCTTTAATATTAATTAATTTTGATGTATCAAAATATTCCAAAGGTTTATTAGATGGATTAAATATAATTCCAACTACATTTAATGGTAAATTCATATGACCAACTCGTAATTCAAGTTTTCTATTTTTAGGAAACTTGTGTTTTATATTTGCATATCTAACCCCTTGTATCATACGCGAAGGACGTATTTTGATACCTTCTTTGCTCATTTCTTTATAATTAATATATGGATAATTTCTGATATTATTTAAATCAAATAATAAATCCAAATCAGTTGATTGCTCACTTGTATCTAATTTATTGATTATTTTAACTTCTTCATTATCGTTATATAATATAGCCTCTTTATATTCAAGTGATTTATAAAATAAATTCATTACATCCGATTTAAGTTGTGGATTTTTTTTATACGTTTGTGAATTTAAATTGATTATTTTATTTATTTTATTTATTATATATTTTATTTTCGTAGATTCACGATCATTTATCCCGCTATTAGTATCTTTATCATATCTTTCAGTAGCTTTATGATAACGTAAAAAATCATCGGTAATTGGTATAATTATTTTATTACTAAATAAAAAATCAATCATTTTATAATTATTTAATATGTTTAATTTATTATCATCTTTGTATTTTACCAAGAAATTATAATAGTCATAAGCTCTTCCAGTTCGCTGCATTTCAGGTGATAATATATTTTGTAAAAATGTGAAATCTATCATTTTATCATGTTTTGATATAACAATATCAATAAATTTATATTCACCTTCAT
>Ga0315315_10003270_pt1 | contig 14897 bp, 20 predicted proteins | sample M140m3416metaG_FD_203699 | JGI IMG/M metagenome (GOLD analysis project Ga0315315, IMG submission 203699) | Ammonia-oxidizing marine archaeal communities from Monterey Bay, California, United States - M1 40m 3416 | ecosystem: Environmental > Aquatic > Marine > Intertidal zone | place: USA...
CTACAAATAAATCTATTTCATCAGAATGGATAAAATCACATGTATTGGGATTTATAATAGCAAATAAACAATGAGGTTTTGTATCACAATGACAATCATAGTCAAAAGGTGAAAGTCGTTGTCTAGGTAATTCTTTAATACAATCTTTTAAAGGAGAATTTTCAGGTCTTTTATTTATTGTTAATATTTTTAAATAACACTTTGTTATTTTGTTTAAAAATATTTCTTCTTCAACTTTGAATGTAGGCATTTATATAATATAATATAAAATTGAAAACAAAATAAATTAATTAAAAATTAATTATTTTAACATGTCAGAACGTTTCTGGAAAAAAATATATAGATTTAAATTTACTCCTACTTTTAGTTTAGCAGTTGAAGAATTTTCAAGAATTCATAGGTTTGATAAACCCAAAGATTTCAAAGATGCATGGGATACATGGAAAGAAGATAGCAATATACTAATACAAGAAGAACTTAATGTTCTTAGAAATAAAGGTTATGAAGGAGATATTTATCAAAAGATTTACAAAAGTGCACGATATTATCATAAAAATAAATCAAATAAAGAAAAAAAACAAAAGAAAAGAAAGGTTTATTTTAGTATAAAAAGAAATATTTTGACAGATATGGATAATCAAATTTCAAAATATTTGAAAAATAAAGACAGTAAACCATCAATTGGATTCGAAAATTATATGGAAAATATAGACAAAGACGTTTTATCTAGAGAAATTATGCTTTTAAAAAATTGCGGATATGAAACAAATGAAGAAGTTTTAAACAAGTTTAAGAAAACTTATAAAAATAGATATTTTATACAAACAAAAAAATAAATTTTATCAAAAAAATAAAGTTGATATAAAAAATTATAATATATTTTTTTATTAATGATAGGAGGAAAAATGTTAGCAAGTGGGGGATATGGCTGTGTATTTAGTCCCGCTATTAATTGTGATGGTACTTCTTTAGAATCAAAAAAATATGTAAGCAAAGTTCAAGTTAATAATAAATATGCAAAAAGGGAAATTATGATTGGAAAAAGAATAACAAAAATAAATGGATATAGGAATCATTATGTCCCTATTGTTAAGCATTGTGAGGTAAAGATAGGTGAAATAGAAGATAGAGATAGTGGAAGATGTGAAATCTTTAAAAAAAAAACAAGTAATAAATTTACAACTATGAAAATGCCTTTTATAAATGGAACAGATTTTATAGATTTCATGATAAAACATAAAGATAGTAGATATATTGTAACTAATATTATATCAAGTTATAATCATTTATTGGTATCGTTAAGTAAACTAGTTCAAAATAATATACTTCATTATGATTTGAAGGGGACCAATATTATGTTTGATAATGAATCAAAATTGCCATTATTAATTGATTTTGGACTTTCTGCAATTATAGATGATAAAATTGTTTCTAATGAACAAATGAAAGAAATTTTTTATGTATTTGGCCCAGATTATTATGTTTGGCCACTTGAAGTTCATTATATGTCTTATTTAATTAATGAAAATATTGAACCAAAAGACGAAGAATTAGTTAATATTGTTGAAGAGTTTGTAGATAGTAATAAAGGATTAACTAAAAATTTTTCTCAAAATTTTCTTACAAAATATAAAATTAAATGTTTGAAACAATTAAAATTTTACAATAAATTAAAAACATTCGAAGAAAAAAAAAAATATATAATGAGTTATTGGAATACATTTGATAATTATTCACTATCTATAATGTATTTAAAATTTATAAATTTAATTAGTTTAGATGGTTATACTGAAAATAGTTTTATTATTCATTTTACAGAATTACTATTAACAAATATAGACCCTAATCCAGAAATGAGGCTTAATATATTACAGACAATGCAAAAGTTTAACGGGATTTTAAATAAAGATATATCTGAAGGTATAAAGGTTTTTAAAGATTTAAAAAAAAACTTTATTGATAATAAAAGTGAAATAAATCATGCGTTAAGAAAAGAGCATAAAACAGGTAAATTAGATTCATTAAAAATTAGAAAAAGTTTAAAGTAAAAACTTATTTTTTTTTCTTTTTATTTTTTTCATAATTGATTTTTGCTATTTGTAAAATTTCATTAATTGATTTTCCGGGATGCGTATGTAGTGTCTTTTTAATCTCTAATAACCATTTATTTCTCATATAATGTAGGGGAAGAAAAAAATTGATAAAAAAAATTTCATGTAGTTGAAAAATATACAATGAACAATACATTAATATTTACAAAGTATTTGTACAACAAAGATGAAGTAGAATTAACATTAATGGAATGTATATTAAAAAATGCTAATTTTGAAGAAGTATATTATTGGACAAGAGAACTTTATGACAGCAACAATCCAGAAGAAATATGGCAATTATTATATAAAATTTATTATGACTTTTACTTTTTAACAAATCAAAAATTTGAAAATAAAATGAACAACTGTTATTTAAAATGGAAAAAGATACACAATATAGGTTATTTAATCTATATTGTGTATAATTTGTGCCGACAAAACAAAAATATAGATGTTAATATATTCATTTACCGAACTTATTTTAGTTCGGTAATTAAATATATTATTCAAAATATTAATCTTTCTACCTATTCGGGTAAGACGAGATACGAAAAGTTATTGAATTATGCAATAAAAAATAAAAATAATGAATTTATTGCATATTATTTAAAAAAATGTCATAAATTAAAAAATATTGAAACATTTTTAACAGAAAATTTCTCTATAGATATAAAAAAAAATGAGCATTATAGCAACAAATTTCATTTACTTTTATGTAGTTGTTTAAATTTACCTAAAACAAATAAAAAGTTTATTTATAAAAAGGTTCCTGATAATGCCTATAATGATGTAGTAAACATTATAAGTAAAAATAAATCAGATGTACATTGGAAAGTTTTGAGAGAAAAAAGATTATATAAAATATCTGAAACAATAGGATGTTTTAAATTGGTAAGAAGTAACTATAAATTAAATAAAGAATTTTGGTATAATTGGGAATATCATGCATATAACAGTACAATATGGAAAGATAGATTTGACAAATATAAAATTAAATTGGAAGCAAAAAAAAAATTATTAACATTTTTAAATGATGATGAAATGGAAGACTTTTATAGTAAATGGGGGTATGAACCTGATGAACAACCCAAAGAAGTACAAGAAAAAAGTATAAAATATATTAATAGTAATAATATTGATATATGGATTAAAAATATTTGCAATAAAGATAATGTTTATAAAATTGAAAAGAAAATAAAATACTAGATATTATTAGTAATATTATGGTAAAAAATAAAAATGGCGGAAGTAAACATAAAAAATTAGCACGGAAAAAGGTTGTTAATAATACTATTCGTAGAAAGTTGAGAAAAGCAGTAGAAGAAGGAGAAATGTATGCTTGTGTAGTAGCAGTACATGGAGGAGGTCACGCGTTGATTAGATGTGCAGATAAAAAAGAGAGAACACTAGTTATTCGTGGAAAATTTAGAGGACGTAATAAAAGAGGTAATTTTATTAAAGCCAATAGTATTGTTTTGGTTGCTTTAAGAAGTATTTCTATGGGAGAAGTAGTAGAACAAAGAAAAAAAGAAAAGGCAGATCTTATTTACGTTTACGATGATAATGACATAGAAGAATTGAAACAAATCAAAGATGTTTATGATATTCTCTCAAATGAAACGAAAGAAAAAGTTGACGATGATATATTTGATCGTACAGGTACAGATGAACACACAGAAAATCAAATTCTCAAATCATTGGATAATAAAACATCTACTGATAATAAAGAAGAAAATAGTAAATTGGATGATGTAGATTTTGATTGGGATGATATTTAATCTACAGTATTTAAATCATCATCGCTATCTGTATCACTTAAAACTTCATCAAAAGTAAGGTCATGTTGTGTATCAGGGTGAGTTAAAAAATCTTCATTTTTTTGTTCTTCCATACTAGCCATCAGAGCCGATTGTAAATCATTATCAAAATATTCAAATGATTGTTGACGGCTAAGTCTTCTTGGTTCAGCATGGTCTATAATTTGTATATTTCTAATTAAATTATTTAAATTTGATAAAATTCTTTCTCGTTGATTTATAATATTTTGATGCTCTTGTTCATTTTCTTCTTCTAATTCTGGTATATCATCATCGCTATCTGTTAAAATATCATCTGATTGTTGATTATTTTCTTCACATGGACAATTTTCACACATTTCTTTAAAATCTAATTGAAATCGACAAATTGGACAACTGTTTGATTCTTCTTTTAACCAAGTAAATATTGCTTCTGTTTCAAAAATATGCTTACATGGTAATTGTGTAATTTTTTCACCTTCTTTAAATTTCTCTTGAGTAATTGCACAATCTTTTATATCTTGTTCACTATCTTTGAATATAATTGTTTTTAACTGATTTATTCCTTTATCAGAAATAACTTTTTTATATTTATTTTTTTCATATAACGAATTTTGTAATATATTTATCATACTATTGGGTTGTATGTTGGTGACACTTATTGGTTCATTAAAAGAAAAAAAATTATTACTATTACTTACAATTCTGTTAGTTAATAAATTTGCCAAGTCATTTATCATTAGATTATCAAAAGATGTTGGAGCCTCAGATAATCTTCTTCCTTGAAATAAAGAGTTTCTGTCATAATTTATATCGTTTGGATTATTTTCATTGTTATCGTTATCCATACTTAGTATTAAAAAATATTTTATTTTTATATTTTTTAATTAATATATATTATTAATATTCTATGCATTAATATAATTTTCAACAATATTGTATCTATCAGTATCTAGCAGATTACTTAGCATTGTCATTGGGGTAACCGAACGCAAAGCCTCAATACCCTTTGTACAAAACACATTCATAAGTGTTGAACTATATCCGCTCAAAAATGTAATATTCTTTGAAAATGTTGTAGCCGGAAAGCCATTTGTCTTTCGTAGATTCCAAAACAGAATATGAGGCATCTCATATGGTTCGCGCCACTTAGTATTCATACCGCCTTCTGCAAATCTCTTTCTAATCTTTTCTTCTGCTGTATCGAAAATTTCTCCATTATGATAACTACAATCGAATTGCATATCACTGAAAACTGCAAATATCAAATTTCTAACCACATCTGGATGAATTTCATTTTCAACAAGAACCTCCAAAATCTTATCCAATGCTAGAAAGAAATCTGTAGATGTTCCCCATGCAGAACCTCTCACCGTTTGAGCCTTCGCTACAAAATCCATTGAATCATCTGTTTGCACCCACGTAGGATGACTATCGAATGTCATAATTCGATTCTTAAATCCACTCTCTTCATCTACTAGTTCAGAAATTCTAATACTCATTCCAATTGCATTGTGAAGAGGCAACGAATCATCACATTCCATTGAACCCGATGTATCACACATACAAACAATTGACTTCCCCTCTAGTCCCTTATTGTTTGCCTTATTACTCTCCCATTGCATGTTAATAGTATTACGTACACTTTGTTCTTCTCCACTCTTTTTTCCATAACACGTCAACGCATCCCTCACAAGTTCTCCAACCTGACAACGCTTTCCATGAATTTTCTTACTTGAGTCGCCACTCATAGCAGCAGAAAGATGTGCCTTATAATTTTCTCTACACTGAATTCTGTCTTTATTTTCTCCACGGATTTTTCCTTTCTTATCTACATAAAGAATTGCATTCTTACTCTTACTCATTGTGAGAGATGTCACTCTATTAAAATCAATCTGTGACCACTTTCCATCTCCATCACACATCTTAATTTGTACAGTATCCGCTCTCTTATTTAGATAAACTAGTTGTTTCTTCAGAATCATCTTTTGTTTATTACCAGCCTTTATAATATTCGTTCTATTTGTTGCAGTACTCATAAATTGTGGATTCATCATCATTGCCATTTTCTTAAAAATCCATCCATACTTCGACTTCTCACGGGGAAGCCACTTACCAATAAGTCCGGGACTGTAATTTATATCATTTGTAGCCTTCTCATATTCCCATCTGAGATTATTAATTGAAAGAGACAAAATACCTCGAATAAGTACATGCCCTTCACCATCCAATGTATTTTCTTTAATGTATTGACAAAATCTCTTCACATCCTTCCATGAACCATATTGATGGTCTATAGGACTATCTTTTGTATTAAGAAACAATTTAAACATGTTAAATGCCAAGTCTGGATAATACTTATACCAAACAAGAAGTTGCATAAAAGCCAAATCATATTCACCCTTACCCTCCACAATGTCACGAGTTTGAACTAGAATTTTCAAAAGAGTAATAAGTTGTACACGATTCTTATTCCACGTAAGACGTCTTAGCATATCATCTAATCTGCTTCTCAAATCATCATGGTTTTTACTTCGAACCAATTGAAAGAAGAATTGACAAATTTGTTCATCAACATTATATCCCCAGTCATGCTCTACATGACCATTTTCACCAAGCCTCATAGGAGTGAGGCTTTTTTTACTGTCGAGTGCTGCGGAAAGAATGTTCATAATTATTTAGTATCCGGGGGTGTCTTTAAATAACTTTTTCTAGACTTTTTTCTCTTCAATTTTTGTTTGATGTATATTTTTTTTGTAGTCTTTTTTGGTTTATTATGAGGTTTATAATAAATAATGTAAAGAGTATTCATATCTTTGAATAAATTAATAGTATCTTCCCATTTTATTGTATTAATTTTTTCATTTATATTTAAAAAATTAAAATTATTAGGATTTTTTAAAAATAAATTAACTTCATCTGCTTTCAAATCTATATTATATTGGAGTATACTTATTATTTTATGCATAGAATTATTATGAGTTTTATTTTTTTTTAATAAAAAAATTAAATTTTCTTTATTTAATTTATTATCATCTAAATCTATTTTCTCTTTTTTTATATGATAAATATTTTTTGTTTCATTTATGTAAATATATGTAACTCTGATAATATCTGTTATATCTTTATAAAAAATATCATATTCTTCTTCTTGTTTTTCTATTTCTTCTAACCAAGAATCATCTATTTCACTATCACTCATTATGTTATAAAATGAAAAAAATATTAAAATATATACTTATTATTTTTATAAAATTATATTTTATTTATATTAATTATTATCTTCTTCGTCTTCATCGACATCTTCATCACTAAAACTTTCATAAGCATACTTTTCTAATAATTGTTTTTTCAATAGTTCTTTTTGACGTTTTTCTTCTTCTGATTCTTCTTGCGCTTTTTCTTCGAATTCTTCATCAAACATATTATTAATTTTTTTATTTTTCTTCTTCTTTTCTGTCTTTAATTGTTTTACAGGTTTTTTTGTAATAGATTCCAATATATTAAATGATTTATGCGTGGCTCCTTTAATTTGGGGAATACCGTTAATAAATGATGCATTATTAAATACACCAGAACCTCCATTACGTCCACCACGCCCTCGTCTTCCTCTAAAACCACCTCTTCTTCCTCCTCTGCCACCTCTTCTACTATTATTATTATGTTTAAAAGAATTATATTTTGGGGTTTCACTAGTATCTAAATTATTCCATCTACTATTTGTTTTTAGTTCTGATTTATTTCTAAAACTATTAGGTTTAAAATTATCTGTTTTTGAATTGTCTGTTTCTAAATTATCTTCTAAATTTAAATTTCTCCAACGACTATTAATTTTTGGCTCAGTATTTAAAACATTTGATTTTTTTTTAAACATGTTTTCTCTAGGAGGTTGCAAATTCTTAAATCTTGTGTTCATCGATATAATAATATAACTATTATACTTATTGTTTATTTCAATTTTCAATAAACTTAAAGATATATTATAATCATTATATGTCTCTTTACAGCAATACAAATTTTTTTGCACAAGTATTTGACCTAATTTAATTTTAGATAAATAGTCTTTATAAGAGGCAGTAATAAAATTGATTATATTATCATATTGATAATAGAAAATATAAATCTATTATCAATGAACAACACCGTATGTATATGTATCCCAAAAATAGATGAAAAAGTCACAAAACAAATAGTCAGAGATAACTTTATTCATTACAAATTAGGTATTATTAAAAAAATTAATATAGTTCATTCTCGTGAAAAAAAAAATAAATTAGCATTTATTTATTTAAAATATACAAATAGTGAAAATTCACAAAAAATTAAATCAATTATTGAAGAAGAAAAAGACTTTAAAATTATTTATGATTTTCCATTTTACTGGAAGTGTTATAAGGCTAAGAACTAGTTCTACAATCAACTAGCCATAAATATTCTTGTAATTTTTCTTCTTTTTTCTGTCGTTTTTTTGCAGCAATTCCCAAATACTTATTGTAAGCACCATTTTCAAATGGTATTTTATATAATTTTCCTTTTTTCATTAACATTTCATCTAACTCTTTTATAGGTATTATACCTTTATTGTTATAAGAAACTAATATAAATTTTGATTTTGTTTTTTTTATTAATGTTTCAAATTCTTTTTTTGCGTTTTTAAAACTACAATATTTACTTTTCTCCCAATTTTTTGGCTGTCCTCTATAACTATCAGGAATTTCTATTTTTGTATCATATTTTGCTATTATATCTAATAAAAAATAGTATATATTATATGGATGTTTATTGTATGGCGGATCAAAATACATTAAATCTACTTCCGGTATTGAATCTATCCAGTCTAAAACATCATTTTGGCTTATGTTAATATTAGTATAATGATTAGTTAAAATAGGCATTATGGGCTGAATCTTACCTTTTATTCTTTTCAAATCTATACCTTTTTTTCCTCCATACATACCTTTTTCTTTTTTTTCATCTTTATAATAAGCAGAAAACTGACCATTTGTATTATTATGTATAGAACATTGTACTATTAATGGTGCTAATAAAAAACATTTATATTTTTCTTCAATATGATTATGAATATAATATAACATATTGTCAATCGTTTTTGCATTTTCTGCTGTAAAATAAACCCGTTCTTCAGGATTAATAGTATCATCATTTTTTGGAGCCCAATATTTTGATATAAATGGTATTTGTGGAGGCTTTAAAATAAATTCACGTAGATGTTTTATATGAAAAATTAAGTATTCAATATCATCAGTGGAGAGATTTTTTGTAGATGTCAAATAACATGTATTTAAAATTTTTGAATATTCTGAAATATCATTTACATAAAAGGTTTTCAATTCTTCTGCATAATTTTCTGTTGCTCTATTTTTAAAAAGTCTACTAACAATTCCCGAACCAGAAAAACCTTCTCCTATGCTAATGTTTTCTTGTTCTAATTCATCTTTTACTAATTTTATTATTTCATCTATTTTTGTTAAGTATTTTCGTTTATTTCCCATATAAGTTAATATTTGTTTTGTAAAAAAATTTTGTTCACTCATTAGAAAATAATAATATTATATTTCTAAGTAATGATAATTGAAAATATCCTAAGCATTTTTTAAATTAATAATGTCTTGTTTTGTATATGCTTCAACTTTTATTATATTGCAACTCATATCATAGTACATTTTTTCAACTGAAATTAATTTGGAATCTACAGCAAACTTTTTTGAAACGACATTATTGAAGAGGTAAAAATTATATCGTTCTATTTGTTCATTTGACATATTGTTAACTCGTTGTGCGTCTTCCACAGCATAGGCAAATATATTTCTGTCAAATTTAACAGTTATATTATGACACTGTTTCATATGTTTATGTAAATTTGCTTTTGCTGAATAACCTCGAGTACAATTTGTACATGGACATTGAAATGGTCTGTCTTGTTCAGTTGTATGTTTTGCCCAGATATGCGCCTGCACAGATGACTTAGGTCCAGTAGTCTCAAAATTACAATTAGGACATTTATGAACCTTAAAACGTTTTTCTTTATTTCTTCTATAGTAGTTTGTATTATAATGTACCATGTGATATATAAGATATCGTAAATCTTTATATATTTATTTTTATTCAATTTTCTCAATCTGAGTATAAATACAAAAATTTTATAATATGAAATGGGATTAACCACAACAAAAATGAAATATTATCATACCCGTCATAAATTAAAAAAGCACACAAAAAAATTTAATAAAAAATATAATGAAAATTATGATCCGTTTAAGGTTAAAAAACATACAAAAAAAACATATTTTGATAAATATCCATATAAACCAGAATTAGTTAAAATAACAGAAATTAAATCAATTGACCCTAATTATTATATGATAAGAAATCCAAAAATAAAATATTCATACATTTTTCAGGGTGTTCCAGGGGGATGGTATATAGAAAATTGAGTAAATAATTATGAAAATATATTTATGTACTAAACATAAAAACAAATGCTTCTCCAGTATATACTGTTTCTTTTGTTTGAAATGTTTAATATGAGTTACTGTTTCTTAGTTAATTGTTCTATTTGACTTTCTAATTTTTCGATGTATATTTTTTGTTCTTTTATTTGTTTAGTATATTCTAGTTTTTTTTTTTGAAATTCCATTGGAGAGTTATTATAAGATGAAATGTTTAATGACTTCCAATAGCCATCCATTTTTGTGTATGGACCATAACCATTAAATGTTTGTGGATTTCTATTCACGACACCAATTAGATGTTCTAGAGAATCATGTGTAAATGTGTGAAATTCTGACATTTTTTCAATAAGTTGTTCATCATTTAATTTGAAATATATATTTTCTTGCATAATCTGATTAAAATTTTTTATATCTTTGTGATTAAATTTCTCTATATTTTTATATACTGCATTCATGCGTTTTTTATATTCCGCAGTGAATGGTGTGAGATTATTCATTGTATATTTTACAGGTGTATATTTAAATTTATTTAAATATCTTTTAATTTTTATGACCATAAAAAAATTTTATATATTAATAATTATTGTGAATTCAATAGAGTATTAACCATACCTAGAACGCATTTCTCCATATGATAGTTTACGCCCTGTTTGTTGGTCAGTAAACATATGTTCTACAGCCGCCTCCATACCCTGTTCTGCCATCACATCTGTTGCTTTTTTATTTGAGTCGTCCATTCCTTCGTAAAAACTAGTTTTTTTAAATTCCTTAGCGAATTCTTGTCCTTCTTTTTTTTTATCTGTTTTTTGGGTTTCTTCATTTGGCTTGTCTTTTTCATAAAGATGTGGAAACTTTTCCATGTGATAATGTAGTTCATAATATGTACCACCATTTTCATCGCTTACCTTAACCCAGTTCTCACGAATCCATTGACGCACATTTTCTGGATAATCATAACGCGCAAAACTCCAGTTTTCATCTAGCGCCTTACAATTAGGCCAGTTTGTTTGAATAAATGTTTGAGGGTCCATTTTAATATAATTCGTCGGTATAAGTACCTAAATTTTATTAGATTAAAAGTAGTTCAATTTTTAACCTAAATAGTGCATTTTTTTTAGTGCATTTTTAAATGTATTTATCTATTTTAATTTTTTTACAGCAATATCACCATTACTATTAGCCTTTTCTTAGTAGGAATACGCACAAAATTGAAAGAAAATAGGAAGCCTTAGATGTAAACCGAGGGCAAAGAAACTTACTTTTTATTCTTTTTTACGCGTACCTTTTTTACGCGTACCTTTTTTACGCGTACCTTTTTTACGCGTACCTTTTTTACGCGTACCTTTTTTACGCGTACCTTTACGCCCCTTTTTATGTGTTCTACTTTTCTTGGTCTTTCTGGATTTACTTTGTTTATTACCATATATCATGTCAATATTGTTCAACAAAAAAGTGTTACGCATTTGAGTCCCATTTTCTTTAAAAAGAGATACATTAATCCGCTCAGTTATATTTGAACCGCCCCCTTTAACGCTCTTCAAAGCATCATTAAATCTTATGAGTTGATATAGAGCAGCCCATTCATTCTTTTCCACATTGAGTTCACCCTTTTCATCATAATATGTAACATGCAAATTGTACATCGCCGGTTGACATTTATTTATTCTCGAAAAAACACTTTTTTTCACAATCCAAACACCATAGAAATGTGGAAATGTTGTTGTTCCATAAGATGGCACATGTAGTTCATTATAAAGTGTTTTCATACCACGATTTTTATCCGATAACCCCCTCCACCATTTGGAAATAATATCATCATGTCTTTCAGGTTTATTTATTTTATATAAATCCAACACCATTTGTATTAATTTCGCATCCTTGTGCTCCGGTATCATTCGAGACCTTGAAAAATCTAAATTATCCGCTGTTCTTATCAAATAAATTAATGGCGATTTTTTAATAGATGCTGGTACATATTCTCTCGATATCCATCTTTTCTTGGCAGTTAACTCCTTATCATGAGGTTTCCAACAAGATGTGAAATTTTTTTTATCAATAGTAAATTTTTTTTTTTCGCTGTCAGCATTATGATACTTTATGGCGTTTAAAAAATCTTTCGTCAACTTTGCCTTTTTAACACCATGTTTCCCACCATTGATAATATCAATGGCATTCGAAAAAAACAATGTAATATTTTTTCTCACTATTTTTTCACCACTCTTGCCGTGAATCCATTTTTTAACCGCATTTTTTCCCGAGCCAAGATTATGAGCAACATCGGTATATCCCACATCGTGCAATAACGCCAATAAACGCACAACTATTCGTGTAAAAAGAACATTCATGTCATCGGTCTTAGACGAATATTGCAGTTTGTAGTTTGCCATTAAACTTTTTTGAACCTGAGTATCATTATCGTATAACATCTGTATATATTTAACCACTTCCAATGAATGATTTGGACCATGTGATATATAAATATACGGATCATCTAAACATTGATTTCCCAACCACCTTTCAATCGCCTTAATAAAAATATTCATATGAGTTTTCTGGGAACTATTTCCTTGAGAGAATATCTTCTTAATATCATTTATTAGTTCGCGATATTCATGCATATAGACTCCTTTCTCTCCCCTTTTTGTAAAAACATTTTTCATACATGTTTTCCTTTCCTTTTCAGTGGAATCAGTGTGACCGCATTTGGAATGTTTTGTCATATACTATATACCAATATAATCTATTTCACTTAAAAATTGAATAATAATAACCATAAAAGATAATAATATATCGACTTTATTATGGAAAAAAACGTGCAAAACACTGACGAAAAAATGAAAAAATATCATGCTTATTATAGCGAAATTCAATCAAAAATCAGTAGTAAAATTAAATTAAAAGATGATTGTATGAAACCTAAAATGTATTGTATTTATCTTAGAGAAAATGGTGAAAAAGTTTTTATTACAGAAGTTTCAGAAAAAAAAATAGATAGTCATTCTAAGAATTTCTCTGATTCGCAATATTTGGGCATCGTAACGAAATGGGTAAAAACAGTATATCATGACACATAATTAAACTGTAATTGCGGGACTGAACCAGTTAAATCCGTAAGCAACACTCTCAGAAAGAAGTTCTGGCATTATATCTAGTTCGTCATTTTCCACTCTGCCATCATCTTCAGACAAATCATCATCTGAAGATAAGTCGCTGTTATAGTCCTCATCTTCATCCTCTCCGTCGTCTGCTTCCTCCTCGTCTTCATCCTCGTCCTCAAACCTTTCGAGCCACTCATCATGCAAAACTTCCCAATTTTTTTCTTTTTTTATTGTTTTTAGCCAAGATTTTATGGCTTTATGTGGGAGTAAATGAATAATAAAACTGGCATCAAAATGAGAAATTTCATCTTTTTTCCCCGGTTGGAGCAATATAATTTGAATGATTTTATCAGCATTTTCCATGCTATTTTGAATGGATTGAAACCACTCAGCAACGCAGAGAGTTTCTTTTTGAAACATGTATGATGAAAGTTTATCAATCATAAAAGTAGGTAATGTATTTTTAGAAATATTTTTAAAACGGTTCGACACCTTTGTATAATAATAGGGCATGCTTGGCCTGTGTTGTTGTTCTGTTGTTGGGAATATAACAAATATTTTTATTTATTATTTATATTCAATTTTCTAATTATTCAAATATTTATTTTGTTTAAAATTGAATGAAAAAATGTAATAAAGTTGTATTATAAAACAAACATGCCAAAAATCGCGTGGGCAAAACAACTGTACAACGCGTACAATCATATTAAAAAAGGAGAAAAAGTCTATGATAAACACGGAACCTTTTTAGGTGTGGCCGACGGTGGCTATGCGCGATGTACAGCCACATCTCCGGGATGTGTGTTTTTGGGTGGAAAAAAAAGTGTATCTGGTAATGTTGAAAGATACGGCGAGGGAAAGTGGAAAGTTGCTTAATCGCGTTCATAGCAAATTTCATAGTCGTTAGGGTCGTTGAAATAATATTTTTTTTGTAGCCATGCGTTTCCTAAGCAATGCTGATAAGAATGTTCGTGACCTCTGTCCCAATTGTTTTTGAAAAATTTTTTACAGTGATTTTCTCTCCCTTTTGCTGCTGCCAAATAAAATCTCATAGATTCTAGATAGTTTCTTTTCTTAGCATGTATTTTTCCTAGTTTTTGATATAATTTATAATTTAAATATGAACGAGAATAGCAGTCCTCAGAAATATTTGGGTTGTATACACCGAAAGAATTCATGGTTATAGGGTGCGGCTACTATTAAGGTTTGTTTAGGGTGAAATCTTCAATTTTCTATATGAAAAAAAAGAAAAAAAAATTAAAAAAAATGAAAAAATGAAAAAATGTGCCGACGGTGGGGCTCGAACCCACTGCCACAAGCTTAAAAGGCTTGCGCTCTACCAACTGAGCTACGTCGGCGGTTGTTTTTTTTCGACTGTGTTTTCTCACAGGATTTTCACATAACTTATTAAATTTTTATTTGTTTTTATTATTTTCT
>Ga0315315_10003272_pt1 | contig 14890 bp, 10 predicted proteins | sample M140m3416metaG_FD_203699 | JGI IMG/M metagenome (GOLD analysis project Ga0315315, IMG submission 203699) | Ammonia-oxidizing marine archaeal communities from Monterey Bay, California, United States - M1 40m 3416 | ecosystem: Environmental > Aquatic > Marine > Intertidal zone | place: USA...
TCAGACCACGTAGGCGGAGTGATATTACTAAGAAGTCGCTAGATATTGATCCAAATATTACCTTTAATTTCGACGGCCGACCATTTTCTTCGAGATATAATAGTTTTTACCATGAGTTACGCCCATTAGAGGTAGCGAAAGATATTTTCTTTTCTAATCGTTTTATGAAGTCATTTGAAGGCCGAACAGATTTCGCTGTAATTGGGGAATTAGGTTTTGGGACTGGATTGAATTTTGCGCTCGCGTGTAACTATTGGAAAAAAAGAAATGACCGTGATGCTAGGCTTCATTATGTCGCAATCGAACCATATCCGCTAGAGGCACATCAAGTGGACAGATTTCTATCAGGTTTTAGTGTGTTGGATACTGAGAGAAGGGAGTTGGTATCTGAATATCCAAAACCACATGTTGGTTTTCACCGCGTATGGTCCAAAGACAATAAAATAGCACTCACTCTTGTGGTTGGCCCGGTGGATGAGGTCCTTGCTGAGGTTGAGGCGGAAGTGGACCTTTGGTTCTTAAATGGGTTTCCCCTGCGTGTAAATCCAGAAATGTGGTCCCAAACCGTTTGTTTGGAATTAGCTAGACTTAGTAAACCAGGCGCTGATCTAATATCCATTTGCAATGATGAAGAAATCCAGCATAGGTTAGCTATGCAGGGCTTTCAAATGGAAAAACGAGACGGCTTATGCGGTAAGTCAGGAGTCCTAGAAGGCAAATTTATAGGCAAAAGTGAAGTAAGGTATCTAGCTCCCTGGTTTAGGCCTCCTCCGCCAGTTCAAAGTCAGGGCACAATAGGCATAATTGGGGCTGGACTTGCTGGTTGCGCCATGGCAGAAGCGCTGGCTCGCCGAGGAAAAAGAACTTTGTTATTCGATCAGCAAGACGATGTCGCGCAGCGTGGATCGGGTATCGAATCAGGGTTAATAGCACCCGAACTCGGCTTGAATTCAAGTAACATGAATCGCTTCTATGACAGGGCCTATAGAATGGCATTGAGTTCTATCGAAGATGGCGAAATAAGATGGAATAGCCGCGGCGTTATAGAGTTTTTTCAAAAAGATGAAGCGCGTCGACGCGTCCAGCACATGAAAGACGGCGCTAGCTTGTGGCATGGTGCTGCTCAATTAATGTCGCCCTCAGAAGCCTCATCACAAATAGGGATAAAAGTGTCTTCACATGGAATTTGGTTTCCGCACGGAGGTGCCTTGAGCCCAAAAAGATATGCACAGTATATGTCGCAAAAAGCCGAATCTTTCCTTGGTACAACTGTGCATGAAATTACTTATAGAGATGGCGGTTGGTGGCTGTATGACTGTTTAGGACAAAGGATAGCAACAGTAGATACGCTAGTGATTGCGGCAGCTCAACATAGTAAATCTTTCACACCTATTTCGTTTTTACCGTTAAGTTCACTTCTTGGACAAATCTCATTTACCCCTAAAAATGAAAATAGCTATATGTTGAAGGCGAGCATCATAAGTAATAGCTATTTAATGCCCAGTATTGATGGGTTTCATGTAGTCGGATCTACCTATTCGCGGGACGGCTTTGACGAAAACGAGTGGCCGCAACCTGTTACGGTTGAAGGGCATAAAAAAAATTACGATAATCTAGATAGAGAATTAAAGTCTCTTTTCCCAGATTGTCAGTTTGATCAATGGTTGGGTTATTCTGCTATCCGTTGTGCAACGCCTGATCGATTACCCGTCGTAGGGCCTGTTCCTGAAGCGAAAAAATTTAAAAGAGATTTCGCACGACTGAGTCACGGCCCTAGGGGAAAGTTTCCATCCGGGGTCGCTTATCAGCCAAATTTATTTGTCCTAGCTGGGCTTGGATCAAGGGGAATTATGACCTCAGCACTTTCTGCAGAGGTTTTAACCAGTCAAATGCTTGGCGAACCTTGGCCTATCGAACGGACTGTGACGACGGCTCTTTCTCCATCCCGTTTTTTAGCGCGAGGGATACAAAATAGTTTATTGGAAAAAATATAATTATACATCCAAATAAACGAATGAATTCAGCGTGCGGTGAGGCCTCCATCTATTACCAATGAAGAACCAGTCATAAAGCCCGAATCATCGGATGCCAGAAATACGATGCCTTTAGCTATATCATCCGGAATCCCCAGGCGTCCTATTGGATGTCCCGCTAATGCTACATCACGGGATTTCTTTATATCATTCGTGCCGTGTTGTTGGGCGCGGGAGACAAAGGTTTGTTCGCCCATATCTGTTTGTATTACGCCGGGATGAACCGAATTTACTCTAATTTTATGACCTTTCCGACCGAAATTGAGTGCCGTTGACTTGGTAAACAAGGTCACGCCTCCTTTGGTCATGGAATATAAAGGATCAAGCTCTGAGCCAACCAGTCCCGCGACAGACGAAATATTAACTATCGCACTTCCTTGACTGCTCTCGGAGCCACGTTTTGCAAGGGCTTCGGTCGCTACCTTAGTTCCGAGCCAAACACCGGTCATATTGACATTAGCTAATCTATTCCAATCATCGACTGATATATCTGAAAAGTCTCTTCCCAGAAATAACCCTGCGTTATTAACCAAAATATCCAGACCGCCAAATTGATCTACAGCCAGATCTACAGCATTGGACCAATCATTTTCATCAGTTACGTCAAGATGGATAAATTTTGCGTTAGATCCCAGCATTTCAGCAGTTTCTTCGCCTTTAGTTTTTAAAACGTCGCCGATAATTACATTTGCCCCCACACTTATCATCAACCTAGCTGCTGCCGCACCAATGCCCCTGGATGCGCCAGAAATAAGGGCTGTCTTACCATCAAGTCGATTCATATTTCAGTTTCCTTCAACGCTGAGATGCTCCCAAGTAGATTACAGAATACTACCCCTATAAGTTGTTGACTGAAAGTGGACAGATGCTTGCTATTCTAGATATCTCGCATCCGATCGCTAACCTTTAGGCTTTTGAAATCGGGATTTTAGACAATAGGGTGCTTTAGAGTTATGGTCTACTTGTTGAAATCCAAGGCAATAACGTTTGTAATAACTAGAATGTTGAATTTTAGAATATGGAATAGCTAATGACTAAAATGACATCGAAAGTCACGTGGGTTTCGGGTTTGAGGTTTATCGCGGGGTCTGGTAGCGGCCACGGGGCCATAATGGATGGATCTCAGACTTCTAGTTCGACGGAGGTTCTTGGACCAAGCCCCATGGAGATGGTTTTGATGGGTTTAGGAGGTTGTTCCGGCATAGACGTAATGCATATTCTGGGAAGGATGAGACAGACAGTTACTGGTTGTAAGGTAGAACTGGAGGGAGAACGAGCTGATGAAAGCCCAAGGGTTTATAAAAAAATACATTTAATTTACACCATTTCCGGCAATAACTTATCGCAACAACGTGTTGAAGAGGCTGTTCGTCTATCGAACGAGAAATACTGTTCAGTCTCTGTTATGTTAAACGCATCTGTTGAATTAACCCGTGAGGTGAAGATTATTCAAGACCCAGTGGTTAATTTGGGATGATTTTAGGTTCCGCAAAATGTCTGGGTAACCTCCTCCCCTTTTTTGGGCGGAAGACTTAGATCATATAACCGTTGATTATTCTCGAATGGTGCGTCTAGAACCGCAATAAGATCTTCCATTAGACCAAAATCTTCAGTGCTTGTCGCTAGGTCAATTGCTTTCTCGACCTGATGGTTCCGTGGAATAAAGGCAGGGTTTACCGAGTTCATTTTCTTTTTGATTTCTTCGGTGCCTTTCCCTTCACTAACAAGTTGATCACTCCAGCGAGCTAACCAGTTTTCTATATCGTGTTTAGAATCAAAAAGGTTTGTAAAGTTAGTTTCGCTCTCTTCTCCCAGATAATTACTCAGCGAACGATAGGCGGTTGTAAAGTCGACGTTACTTTTTGAAAGAAGGTCCAAAAAATCAAATGCTAATTTTGTATTTCCCTTATTTGAAGCGGTTAGGCCTATTTTTTTGCATAGCCCTTCGTGAAAAGCCTTTTCGAAAAAAAACCAGAAATTTTCTATTGATGCTTTTGCAATTTTAATTGAGTTATCCTGATTTTCATCCAAGAGCTTAAGAAGTGTTTCAGCAAATCGTGTTAAATTCCATTGTCCTATCATTGGTTGATGATTATAGGCATATCGTCCACCGCTATCGATAGAGCTGAACGTTTTATTAGGATTGAAACCATCCATGAATGCGCATGGTCCATAATCAATTGTTTCGCCGGAAATTGCAGTATTGTCAGTATTCATTACACCATGGATAAAACCAACTAACATCCAGGCCGATATTAATTCGGCTGTATTCTGAATAACACTATCTAGCAGTGTCAGGTATGGCTTTTCGGCAAACTCAGCATGTGGATAATGCCTTTTAATCGCATAGTCTGCGAGTATCTTGATAGAGTCTTCATCGCCCTTGCCGTGAAAATATTGGAACGTGCCAACTCGAATATGGCTAGAGGCTACCCTTGTTAATATCGCTCCTGGCTCCATGTATTCACGCCTGACCATTTCTCCTGTCATAGAAAACGCTAATGCTCTCGTAGTAGGGATACCTAGATTGAACATAGCTTCACTAACAATATACTCGCGCATAACGGGACCCAAGACGGCCCTGCCGTCACCCATTCGAGAATATTCTGTGGGACCAGATCCTTTAAGCTGGAGGTCCCATCGCTGACCTTCGCTATTTAATAGTTCACCGAGTAAGACTGCTCTTCCATCCCCAAGCTGTGGGACCCAATTGCCGAATTGGTGGCCTGCGTAAACCATGGCAATAGGATCTGCCTGCTTTGGGACCCTATTCCCTGCTAATATTTCGTGGTCTGTTTGTCCTATTGTTAAGGGGTTTAATCCCAAGGTTTCAGATAATTTATAATTTAGTTTAATGAGTTTTGGTTCTTTTACTGCGGTTGGATGAAGTCGCTGGTAAAAAGTTTCTGGAAGGCGTGCATAGGAATTATCGAACCGCAAATCTTCCAGCGTTTCAGCCATCATATTAGACTGCTTGGTGTCTTTACCTTTTTCTTGAACGTGTTTTTCTAGAGACAAAATATTTCCTCATTATAATATTAAATGATCGTTGCATTGATCTTGGATTTTTGTATCTCATTACCGCTTGAGTCAATTCTTGAGGCTCGCATTGTGAACTTTATCATAATTTTTGACCAATTGTCTTAATTTGGGAATCAGTTCTTTTCCATATTGTTCGGCGTCTATGAGGGGATCATATCCTCTAATTAATAGGCTCGTGGCGCCTATCTTGTAATATTCAAGCAAGGCCTTCGCAATGGTATCTGGCGTTCCAACTAACGCTGTTGAGTTTCCTCTTGCTCCAGTTACAAGTGCAAGTTTTGTCCATAGGCATGTATCGTGGATTTCGCTTTTTGCCGCGGCAGATAAAAGCCTTTGCGAACCCACATTGCTTGGTTTTGGAGCAGCGATACCCTGCCGCAACGCAATAATTTTTTTATGAATGTTTTCCGCTTTTTCCCACGCTTTTGACTCAGTGTCGGCTAATATAGGCCGAGTGGATAAGCTGAACTTCAAGATTTGTTTATTTGCCTTTGATTTGTTCCTCACCCGAGCCATAAAACGTTTCGTGGCTTTTAAAGGCTCTTCCCCACAGCATGAACGTATCCAAATATGGCGCTAACGAATTAATGGCGGCATCCGATCTTCTCTCCCATAGACGGGTATATGGGGTCTTTGAAAGCATTGGATGTGTGATTGGGTGCCGTTTATTTTATAAAACTGCCCTTTAAAATCGAATGGCTCTTTCCTGGTCCATGTGAGCCGCGTTAATTTTATATATTCTGTACAGCGAAGATATCGATCAGCATGGGTTGAATAATCCCCATTTTTTGCCTGATCAGCATCACTCCCACCTGCGATTATATGAACAGCGAGCCTTCCTAGTGAAAGTTGATCAAGTGTTGCAAATGCTCGCGCTGCTACAGGCGGTGCAACAAACCCAGGTCGGTGGGCCAATAAAACTGCAGTTTTGTTGTTACGGACACGGCATGAGCAACTATCATTGCCCCATCAGGTGCATCTGAGAAATAACCAACGAGTACTCTGTCAAAGTTTCCGTTTTCATGAACTTGTGCTGGTTTTTTAATAACATTCAGATCAAAATATGGACCAGATGCAATAATCATTTCAGAAGAGATATGAGGGGCTACCCAACCAATTATTTCTGCAGGCGTGTCCAATATTCCTTCGTTCAGTCATAAAAAAACGCCTGCCCATAGAGCAGTTTTTCAAACCCAAATTCTATCCTAATTAAAATTAAATAGGCTATTTAAAATTTCGGAAAAACATTGGGTTGGTATAACCACATAAACGATAACCAACTGCGAATTTCTTTTTCTTCAAATAAGATGATTTTATAGGTCTGATTATGTTGCAGGCGTAGCTTTAATTGCTTGAAATTAAAAGGTTTGCGCAAATAATATTGCCCAATGGAAATTAATGTAAGCAGACTAGAGTTTCTCGAAGAGATATTATAGGCTAGGGAGCTGATATTATTAATAGGAGAATAACAGGTGAGCCCAGCGGATAAAAATAAATCAACAACGACAGCAACCGATACATTAGCTAAGAAAAGTCGGGATGAGGGTATAATTTCTGGCGGCCATCTTGTTGCCAAGGCTCTGAAAGCCGAGGGGGTAGATACTATTTTTACACTCTGTGGCGGCCATATTATTGATATTTATGATGGCTGTATTGATGAGGGGATCAGGATAGTTGATGTAAGGCACGAGCAAACGGCTGCCCATGCTGCAGATGGATACGCTCGTCAAACTGGAAAACTTGGATGTGTGGTTACCACAGCAGGTCCTGGGTGCACTAATGCAGTAACAGGGGTTGCTACAGCGTTTAGATCAGAGAGCCCTATCTTGCATATAGGGGGTCAGAGCTCGCTAACCCAACATAAACAAGGGTCACTTCAAGACCTTCCTCATGTTGATATGATGACGCCAATAACAAAGTTTGCATCGGGTGTTTTTTCGACCGAGCGGGTGGCAGACATGGTGTCGATGGCGGCCAGGGAATGCTTCAATGGTGCTTATGGTCCATCATATTTGGAGATCCCAAGGGATATCCTTGATGCTGAAATTCCGATCGAACAGGCTCGTATCCCAACACCAGGTCGTTATCGTTCCTCCACCAAGTCGATAGGTGATCCGAATGATATAGAGAGGCTGGCTGATATTCTTATAAATGCTGAGCGACCTGCCGTATTATTTGGTCAACAGGTCTGGGCTAGCGGCAGTCATGGAGCGGCTATAGATTTTATTAGATCGCTCGATGTTCCAGCGTATATGAATGGTGCCAGCCGGGGGATGCTGCCAGAGGGTGACCCTCATCATTTTGATCGAACACGATCAGATGCATTCAAGGATGCCGATGTGATATTGATAGTTGGCACACCTTTCGATTTTAGAATGGGTTATGGGAAAAGAATTTCGGATGCAGCTACTCTGGTTCAAATCGACCAAAGTTACGCCACTGTTGGTAAAAACCGTGATATTAGTCTTGGTGTCGCAGGGGATCCGGGGGCTATATTAAAAGCGGTTGAACAGGCAGCCTCCGGCCGTATTTCTCAAGGTTTGAAGAAAAAACGTCAGGAATGGATGTCCAAGCTTCGAGGGATTGAGGAATCCAAGCTCGAAAAATTGATGCCAATCTTTAAAAGTGAGCAAAATCCAATTCATCCATATCGCCTTGCATATGAAATTAATGAATTTTTGGGAGAGGATACGATTTATATCGGAGATGGTGGTGATATCGTAACAATATCGGCCCAAGCTGTAAGGCCAAGAGGCCCGGGTCAATGGATGGATCCGGGAGCACTCGGGTCATTGGGTGTTGGAACTGGTTTCTCCATGGCGGCGAAGTTGGCGCATCCAAATAAAGAGGTAGTATGCCTTTATGGTGATGGTTCGTTTGGCATGACGGCTTTTGATATGGAGACAGCACAGCGGTTTGGAGCTCCTTATCTCGCCATAGTGGGAAACAATTCTGCTATGAACCAAATAAGGTATGGTCAAATCTCGAAATATGGTGCTCAGCGGGGTGGTGTTGGTAATAAACTTGGCGATGTTGATTTTTCGCTTTTTGGTAAAATGATAGGTGGTTATGGAGAAGAAGTTCGCGAAGCTTCACAAATCCAACCGGCACTTCTGCGTGCCAGGGAGGCTATAGCCAAAACTGGTAAATGCGCGGTGGTGAATGTTTGGGTGGATCCAAATGAGTACGCTCCGGGCACCAAGGCTCAGACGATGTATAAATAAATGTGTTGAGGAGCTATTAGATGGAAGCGCTTAAAGGCATAAAAGTACTTGACTTCACACATGTTCAGTCGGGTCCAACATGTACTCAATTACTGGCTTGGTTTGGTGCAGATGTTATAAAGGTTGAACGACCCGGTTCGGGGGATCCCACACGAGCCCAACTGGTTGACGTTCCAGAGGCAGATAGTCTCTATTTCACTATGTTGAACCACAACAAACGGTCCCTAACACTCAATACAAAAAATGAAACGGGTAAACGGGTTCTAGAAAGGCTTGTTGCGAAATGTGACGTTCTAGTAGAAAATTTTGCACCTGGAGCAATGGAACGCATGGGCTTTGGTTGGGAGCAGATTCAAAAGATTAACCCGCGAATGATCATGGCTTCGGTAAAAGGTTTTGGCCCCGGTCCATATGAGGACTGTAAGGTATACGAAAACGTGGCTCAATGCGCCGGAGGAGCAGCGTCAACTACTGGTTTTATTGATGGCCCCCCAACAGTGACAGGTGCCCAAATTGGCGATAGCGGTACAGGCTTGCATTTAGCGCTCGGGATTGTCACAGCGCTATTTCATCGTCAAAATACAGGCAAAGGACAACGAGTATTGGCTGCGATGCAAGATAGTGTGATCAACCTTTGTCGTGTCAAACTGCGCGATCAGCAAAGATTAGCAGCAGGACCGCTGGAGGAGTACTCGCAACATGGTGAGGGTATAGAATTCGGAGATACTACTCCTCGGGCAGGCAACGATTCGGGCGGAGGGCAGCCCGGGCGTATATTAAAATGTAAGGGATGGGAAAAGGATCCGAACGCCTACACATATTTTATAACACAAGCAGCCGCATGGCCAAATATTTGTACCGCCATAGGCAAGGCTGGCTGGATCGAAGATCCGGAATACGCGACGCCAAAAGCGCGCCTCACCAAATTAAACGAAGTTTTTGGTGCTATTGAAGATTGGACAATGACTAAAACTAAATATGAAGTGATGCAGATTTGCAATCCGTTAGACATTCCCGTTGGACCGATTTTGTCAATGAAGGAGATATCGGAGGAAAAAAGTTTAAGGGAAACGGGAACAATAGTTAAGGTTGAGCATCCCGAACGTGGTCCGTACCTGACGGTGGGTTGTCCTGTAAAATTATCAGCCTCACCAGCAGAAGTTAAAAGATCGCCATTACTGGGGGAACATAATGAAGAAATTCTTAAAAATGTGCTTGGTTACGAAGGCCCAGAGTTACAATCTATTATAGATAGTGGCGCTATTGGCTAAAGAAGTTAATGATGTGAATATATTAGTAAGGGAAGGTTATCCGACATGGTTAAATCAGATATAGAAATAGCTCGTGCTGCTACTATGAAGCCAATCCTAGAGGTTGGGGCTGGACTTGGAATCCCCCCGGAGTCACTCGACCCATACGGTCATTATAAAGCAAAAGTATCTATGGATTATGTGGATAGTCTCTCAGCAGAAGAGGATGGGAAACTTATTCTTGTGACCGGTATAAACCCCACGCCGGCTGGAGAAGGTAAAACCACAACATCTGTGGGGCTTGGAGACGCACTCAACAAAATAGGCAAGAAGGCAATTATGTGTCTCCGGGAGCCAAGCCTTGGGCCTTGCTTTGGTGTAAAAGGCGGTGCTGCTGGCGGGGGATTTGCCCAAGTTGTGCCAATGGAAGATATAAATCTTCATTTTACAGGAGATTTCCATGCGATCGGTGCGGCAAATAATTTACTGGCAGCGATGATTGATAATCATATTTATTGGGGTAACGCTTTAGAATTAGATGAACGACGTATAGCATGGCGTCGTGCGCTTGATATGAACGACCGAGCTCTGAGATCTATAGTTGGATCGTTGGGCGGCGTTGCAAATGGATTTCCCAGATCAGATGGTTTTGACATTGTGGTTGCTTCTGAAATTATGGCTATTTTCTGCCTGGCTACTAGTTTGGAAGATATGCAAAGAAGATTGGGAAATATTATAGTTGGCTATACTAGGGCCAGAAAACCAGTCTATGCCAGAGAGTTAGAGGCAGATGGTGCTATGACGGTGTTGTTAAAAGATGCATTAGCACCAAATCTTGTGCAAACTTTAGAAAATAACCCGGCGTTTATTCATGGCGGTCCTTTTGCGAATATAGCGCATGGTTGTAACTCCGTTATGGCGACGCAAATTGGTTTGAAACTGGCTGACTATGTTGTGACAGAAGCCGGTTTTGGCGCCGATTTAGGAGCGGAGAAATTTTTTGACATTAAGTGCCGGAAAGCTGGTTTAAAACCAGCCGCCGCAGTTGTTGTTGGCACTGTGCGAGCCCTAAAAATGCATGGCGGTGTAGCTCGAGAGGATTTGGGGGAAGAAAATATAGAAGCTGTCCGTCAAGGCGTTTCTAATATTGAAAGGCATGTTCTAAATACTCAGCAATTTGGAGTTCCCGTTATCGTTGCTCTGAATAGATTTATCACGGATACTGATGCGGAGGTCGAAGCTGTCAAACAAGCTTTGGCAACGCATGGGGTTGAGGCCGTCACCTGCACGCATTGGTCTGACGGTGGCGCAGGTGCTGAAGAATTAGCTCATAAAGTCGTAGAATTAGCAGATAGCGGCGTCGCGAACTTTAAACCATTGTACCCCGATGAATTATCTCTTTTGGAAAAGATAGAGACAATCGCGAGTAAAATTTATCATGCAAGTGCTGTTTCAGTATCCCCTCAGGTAAAAACGCAATTGGCAGATTGGGAAAAAATGGGATTAGGGCACCTACCTATTTGTATAGCAAAAACGCAATACAGCTTCTCAACAGACCCAAATGCAAAAGGGGCTCCATCGGGACATGAGTTGCCTATTCGTGAAGTTCGATTGTCCAATGGTGCTGAGTTTGTAATTGCTATCGCTGGTGAAATAATGACGATGCCTGGTCTCCCCAGAGTTCCTGCGGCTACTAAAATAACACTTAACGACGATGGAGATATTGAAGGGTTATTTTGAGTTGAAAACTTATCGCAATAATCAAACAAGAAATAATCTGTTAGCACGTGCAAATTGAACGTCCTGTTGTACCAAAAGTATCTGTTCATGATATCTGCGATTCAATTGACCGTAACAGTCTGACTAATGGTTTGGTGGCAGCTGTTTTTGCTGTCACCGGTCCTGTCGCTATCATATTGTCGGTGGCGAGCTCAGCGGGCCTTGAAAAGAGTATAATTAATACCTGGATCTTTGCTGCTTTTGGTATAGGTGGCCTATTAACGCTGGCGTTGAGTTATCTTTATCGTCAACCTTTAGCAATGGCCTGGACCATGCCAGGGGCTGCGCTTCTAGTCTCATCTTTGGATCACTTGACGTTTTCCGAAGCAGTGGGTGCTTTTCTTGTCAGTGGCCTCTTGATGGTTTTATTAGGGTTAAGTGGATTAGCACGCTGGTTGATGGATAAGTTTCCCAGTAACGTTGTCATGGCGATGGTAGCAGGAGTGTTTCTTCCGTTTGGTTTAAACTTAATCAGCGGTTTTGAAAATACACCCCTAATTAGTGGGGCCGCGATATTAGGTTATGTGATAACTTCAATTTTTTCGCGGATAGGCCGCTATGCTCCGCCAATGTTGAGTGCTCTTGTCGCTGGGATTGTTGTGGCTGTATTAGTCGGTAAAGGGCCAGTTATTCCAGAACAGATGTCTTGGGTTGCGGCACCAACTATTATAACGCCAACCTTTTCGATGGACGCGATGATTGAATTAGTCATCCCACTCGTCATTTCCGTTATTGCGGTGCAGAATATACAGGGAGTGTCGGTCCTGAAGACTGTTGGATACGATGCGCCTATCAATGTTCTGACCATTGTTTGTGGATATGGGTCTCTTATCATGGGGATATTGGGTTGTGTGCCAACTTGTGTCACTGGACCAGCTAATGCAATTCTCGTATCGAGTGGAAAAAAAGGAACGCATTATTTGGGTGCAATGCTTTTTGGATTTCTTTTTGCGTTGGTTGGTTTGTTTTCTCCATTATTGATAGAAACGGCGACAAGTATGCCGCTCGATTTCATACTTGTTTTGGGTGGACTGGCAATGCTGCCTGTTCTAACGTCAGCTTTTTGCGGGGCGTTTACTTTTCAGCGGTCATCAAAATTGAGCGACTTCGCAGCAGTTGTAACTTTTCTAGTAACTATAAGTGATATTTCGATATTTAATATCGCGGCGCCTTTTTGGGGTTTAGTCTTCGGGTATATGATCTATTTATCTTCCAATTTCCTAACAGATAAATAAGTGGTTCCCGAGATTGAAAATAAACGAAATAAATGCGAAAATTTTGAGCAATGATAAAAAGCGGGTTCAGGAAAGCTATTTGGGTATTCATCTAAGAATATTTCCAAAGCTTTTAGTTAATAAGATTCGGAAAAAATAATTGGAGTGGTTAATGGCTGTGGGAGTTCAAGGGGACAAAAATACTGGTGTTACTGACATAGACTTCGATGTGATAATCGTAGGAGCTGGTTTTGCTGGTATGTACATGCTTCATCGAATGCGGGGGATGGGACTTAAGTCCATCGTTTTTGAGGCTGGTTCCGGTGTAGGGGGAACATGGTTTTGGAACCGGTATCCTGGCGCGCGATGCGATGTTGAAAGTGTCCAATATTCTTATCAGTTTGATAAAGAATTGGAGCAGGAATGGACATGGTCAGAAAAATATTCACCGCAACCTGAAATTTTGAAATACGCTAACCATGTTGCAGATCGCTTTAAGCTTCGAGAAGATATCTGCTTCAACACCCGAATAAAATCATCAGTTTATGATGAAGATAGAACTCAGTGGGAAGTAACAACGGTTCAGGGTGATATTTATAGATCAAGTTTTTGTGTTTTCGCCACAGGTTGTTTGTCCTCCTTTAACTTGCCAGAATTTGAGGGGATGGACGATTTTTCCGGGGCGAGCTACCATACAGGGCATTGGCCTCATCAAGGGGTTGATTTCAGCAATTTGCGTGTTGGCGTAATTGGTACCGGGTCTTCTGCTATTCAATCTATCCCAGAGATAGCAAAGCAGGCAAAGCATCTAACAGTCTTCCAACGGACTGCAAATTATACTATTCCAGCTAGAAATGCTAAATTAGATGAAGACTACGTCCGCGCAGTTAAGGGTGATTATGCTGGTTTGAGGGAGCGAGCAAGACAAAAACCGGCTGGCTATGATATCCCCTTGAACCCCCAATCGGTTTTAGAGGTAACCAAAGAAGAATTCACATCAGAATTCCAAGCGAGATGGGAAAAAGGTGGAACTCAATTTCTGGGAGCTTATGGTGATCTGCTCCTTAAACCGGAGGCCAACGAAAAGGCAGCTGAATTTGTTAAGAAAATGATAAGGAATACGGTAGAAGATCCCGAGGTTGCGGAACTTCTCTGTCCTACCAATATTATAGGTTGTAAGCGTCTTTGCGTGGACACTGACTACTATAAAACTTACAATCGTCCTAATGTTAAATTGGTGGATGTATCACAAATACCTATAGATAGGATTACCTCCTCAGGCATTGCTCATGCTCGTATTGAATATGAATTTGATGCGATTGTTTATGCGACTGGTTTCGATGCAATGACCGGTGCATTATTTAATATCGATATTCGTGGCAGAGAAGGGCGTTCCCTAAAAGAAAAATGGAACGGCGGACCTCAGACGTATCTGGGCCTCACGACTAACGGGTTTCCAAATATGTTTACTATAACTGGTCCTGGAAGTCCCTCTGTTTTGACCAACATGTTGCCGTCGATTGAGCAGCATGTAAATTTTATTTCGGATTGTATATCGTATATGCGGGAGCATGGGCATTCAAGGATTGAACCAGAGCTGAACGCTGAGTTAGATTGGGGTATGCACGTTAATGAAGTAGCAGATGTATCTTTACGTTCGACATGTGCATCTTGGTATGTGGGTGCTAATGTCCCGGGAAAACCGAGAGTTTTTACTCCATATATAGGGGGCTTTCCTCGCTATGTGGAGCGTTGTGAGTCTGTCGTTGCCAATGGCTATGAAGGGTTTTCGTTAGCATAAAAAGAAATGCAACATAACATATTACTGTGTGGATTCGGCGCTTTTGGACAGCAGCATGCAACCGCTTGGCGCAGTGTATCTCCAAAGTCGAGGTTATTACTGGCAGATAAGCACCCTTTAGCACGGGACTTGGCTTTGAGAACTGGATTTGAACAAGAGGACATTTGTCATGATTATAGAGATCTTATCGATAAGGCAGATATCGTAGATATCGTAACGGCATCCGATAGTCATTACCCAATAGCGCTAGAAGCTTTGAGAGCTAAAATTCCAACTATAATCGAAAAACCAGCTGTAAAGACATTAAAGGAAGCACAAACGCTAGAAGAACTCTCGCGAAATAATGCGATCCCTGTCCAAATCCAATTTCTCTTAAGAGCGCACCCTCTGGTAATTGAGGCAAAAAAGATTTTGAAAAATGGAGGGATTGGTCGATTACTCGCAATGGATGGGATTTTCACAGGCTGGAAACGAATGCGATCAGACTCAAGTATTTTAGAGAATGATGGTGTCCATATGCTCGATCTAATGAGGTTTTTCTCCGAGG
>Ga0315315_10003273_pt1 | contig 14890 bp, 12 predicted proteins | sample M140m3416metaG_FD_203699 | JGI IMG/M metagenome (GOLD analysis project Ga0315315, IMG submission 203699) | Ammonia-oxidizing marine archaeal communities from Monterey Bay, California, United States - M1 40m 3416 | ecosystem: Environmental > Aquatic > Marine > Intertidal zone | place: USA...
ATAATTTTCTTTATGGTGCTGATCAATCCTAATAATCTATTAGAATTTCCATATGTTTCTAACGTAAAAATCATATCAAGGTTTCATCATTTATTATTTTATTGGGGATTTTCTTTTATACCTATTTTTATTTTCATAATATACAAGATGTTTATTATAGGATTATCAAAAGATTTTCTGAAGATATATTTGTGGATTTTGATTGTTTCATTATTAATTCCTTTAATTCTTCCTGGTTTTTATCTAAACTTTGAACTATTTGTAAATTTTTTGATAAATAATATCTTTTTTACTTTTTTGTTATCTTCTTTATTAGTAATAATAAAAAGTGAAAAAAAATTGATGAAAAATTTATTGATTTTATTATTTAGTTCACTCGTGGTTATTTTTGGTGCAGAATTTATCTATATTGTTGATAAATTTAACAATCGTATGAATACTGTATTTAAATTTTATTTTATAAATTATATTATTTTGAATTTAGTCTCAATTTACTTTGTTTTTTATTTCATCAAATCAATTAGAAATATTAAAAAATATATTTCTATTGCGTTTATAACTTTATTGATAGTTCCTTCAATATGGTGGAATGTGTCAGCAATAAGGTCAAGAGCAATAGATAATATTGGTGATTTCAGCACAAATGGATTAGATTTCTTAAATCAATCAGAAAAAGAAGTAATAAATTTTATAGAAAATAATATTTCTAATGAATCTATTATTCTTGAAAGCGTTGGTAAATCATATACAAGGTCAAATATCATTTCTGCGTCTACTGGTCGTGCAACTGTCTTAGCTTGGGTGAACCATCAATTACAATGGAGAGCTGATTCTCAAACGATCTTAGAACTAAATAATAAAATAGAAAGATTTTATACTAATCCGACTTTAGATGATGAAATTCTAAAACAATATAATGTCAAATATATATTATTATCAACATTTGATAAAAAGAGATATGATCTTAATAATGATTCAAATTTTGATGACTTTAACTTAATTTTTGAAAACAAAGAATTTAAGATATTCAGTTTATATGATTAACATAATAAAAAAAAATATTTATCTTTTTTCATACGTTAATATATTCATAATAGCGTTTTTATTTAGGTTTGTTGATCTAGGAAATAGGGCAGTCCATCATGATGAAAGTTTGCATGGTTACTTTTCATACGTCACATCTAACGGGGATTATTATTCACACAACCCATTAACTCACGGGATGTTTCTTTTTAACATACTTTCAGGAACCTTTTGGTTATTAGGCAGCAATGAGATATTACTAAGGCTCCCTTTTGCAATAGCGGGACTATTATTAGTTCTTTCACCAATTTTATTGAGAAAAGAAATTGGAGACAAATCAACCTTATTAATTTCTTTCCTTATTTCTATTTCTCCGTCATTAGCTTATTTTAGTAGATTTGCTAGAAACGATGCCTTTATGGCTGGCATAATAATTTTACTTTTCATTTTTTTACTTAAGTACGTAAACTCCAAAAAAGATATATGGCTTTATCAATTAGTAGCGATTATCGCTTTAGGGTTCACAATTAAAGAAAGTATGTATTTAAACCTTTTAGGTCTTTTAATATTTTTATTTTTTTATTCATTTAAGGATTTATTAAATCTTGCTCTTGGAAAGATAAACATTAAGGAAATAAATCATATTACAAAATTATTTCTTATTCTTTCATTAATAACTATTCCACTAGCAGCACCATTATTATCTATTTTTCAATCTTCTTTAGGAATAATATTAGCTACTCCTGAAAACTATCCTGGAATACCAGCAGGATTACCTGTTGGTAATGGAATAATCTTTGCAGTAATAGTTACTTTTTTGCTAATAATTGTTTCAAATATTTTTGGATTTATGATAGATAAAAGGCTTTGGGTAGGTTCAATAAGTATATTTTTAATCATTTTCGTACTCATGTTTACTACATTTTTTATAAATCCTTCAGGATTAATTACAGGTCATTGGCAATCATTAGGTTATTGGTTATCTCAACATGATGTAGCTAGAGGAGGGCAACCATATTATTACTATTTAATTATTTTATTTACTAACGAATTTCTTGTTTTTCTTATAGGCTTACCATTGACAATTTATTATATTTATAAGGGAAGCTTTTTTGAAAGATTTTTATCTTTTACTGCAATTTTCTCATTGTTAGCATTTTCTATTGCTGGAGAAAAGATGCCTTGGTTAATGATAAATTTAGTTATCCCTTTTATTTTTCTAGTATCTCTTTTTATATCAAAAATAGTAAATTTATTAGATAAACCCAAAGAAATCATACTACTGTATTTTGTATCTGCTTCAGTGTTGATTTTTTTAACATTAAAATTAATGTTTACTAATTATTCTGTTGAAGATAATAATTTTTATTACGATATTATTTTTATTATTATTTGCGTTTTATTTATTTCGATAAGTTTTTTATCAAAAGAAATTTTTTCACCAAAACAATTTTCAATTTCAATTTCAATAATAATATTTGTAATTTTTTCCTTACTGACTATAAAAACAACATCAAAAGTTATTTTTGATTTATCTGACGAACCTTATGATATGTTGATATATACTCAAACATCAAACTCAGTTCATGAACTAAATCAAGAGATTCAAGATTCTTACATTAAAAAAGAAGATCTAATTGTAGGAATTGATACATTAGATGGCTTTGCTTGGCCATGGATGTGGTATTTGCGTGATAATAAAAATGTAATTTGGATAGATAATATGGAAAATTTAGACCATAAATATGATTATTTACTAGTAAACACTAAAAATATGGAAAATATCCCTAAAGAGTTTTTATCAAAATATAATGTTAAAAGAACAATACCTCATAGAAAATGGTTTCCTGAGAGTATCTATAGAAATAAAAGCTTAGTTGATCTTTCAGAAATTATTACAAGTAATGAAAAAAGAGTTTCAATTTCTGAATATTTTTTGAATAGAAACTTTAATTCAAATATAGGTAGTACTAATTTTGTTTTAATAAAATCTAAAGAATTCGAATCCATTGAATAAATTCAAGAAAACTAACAACTTATTATCAATTATTTTTTCATCTTTATTCATATTTGGAATATATAAAATTGTAAATGATTTCACACAAATAGTTGACAATATATCTCAGATAACATTTCCCATTTTGTTATTATCTACATTGATTTATTTTTTATCTGTAATATTGAGATATCTAAGATGGAAAATTATTTATTTGCAATTATTTAATAATTACAAATTTAATATGATAAATGAAACGATAATTGGTTATATGGCTAATAATTTACTTCCTTTTAGAATAGGTGAGTTGTATAGAGTAAATAGAATTGTTAAATCAGAAAATAATAGCTATATAAGAGTTTTATCAACTATTTTTACAGAAAGGTTATTTGATGTAGGTGCTTTAGTATTATTAATGATATTTGCATTGCCTTTCATAGAAAAATTTGACTTTAAATTATTTCAAATTCAGTATTCAGCATTACTAATTTTGGGATTACCTTGTTTATTTTTTATAACAGTATATTTTTTAAGAAAATTAAGTATTTTTGAAAAAATAATTAAAAAATTATTAACATTATTTAATGATTTATTATCATTTTTTTATGAATCTAAATCATTAAACAAATATCTAATTGTAATATTACTTTCAATATTTATTTGGATTATTGAAAGTTTAGTTTACTTCATAATTGCGGACTATTTTATTATAGATATGTCTAATGAATACCTATTTACTATAATCTTAATTGTTTGTTCTATTACTAATTTGTCTGGAATAATACCTTCCTTGCCAGGAAATTTAGGAAACTTTGAGTTTTTTGGGACATTAGCATTTTTAGCTATGGGGGTTAGTTCTTCTATAGGTGCAACAGTAATTATCATTGTTCATTTAGTTTTATTTATTCCAATTTCTATTCTTGGATTTATAATATTATCAATGCAAAAAATAGCTTTAAAGAAATAAAATGAAAATATGTATAATTGGGGGTGGAATAACTGGGTTGTCTGCAGGTTATAAATTATCCAAGTTAGGGCATAATGTTTCTATTTTTGAATCTGGATCATTTCTAGGTGGACAAGCTTCTACTATCAAGTTTGATGATTTTGAAATTGAAAAAGCATATCATCACTTATTTAAAACAGACAAATCTATACTAGATTTATATAAAGATCTAAAAATAAATGATGAACTTAATTGGTATAAATCTTCAGTTGCTACTTATTCTGAGGGTAAAATATGGAAAACAACATCACCTTTTGATTTATTAAGATTATCTTTAATCCCTTTGACAGAAAGAATAAAGCTTTTTCTGATTTCCATAAGATTAAAGTTATTAAGAAATTGGCAGAAAATAGAAAATGAAACAGCATTTGAATGGCTCTCTAAAAGGGTAAATAATAAAACTTTTAATGTAATTTTCAAGCCATTGTTAAAGGGAAAATTTGGAAGGTATTATAATAAAATTCCAATGCCTTGGTTCTGGTCGAAAGTCCAGACAAGGGTTTCTTCACGTAATTATAAATTACAAGAAGTTCTATGCTATCCAAAAAATTCTTTTTCAAATTTAATTCAAACACTAGAAAAAGAAATTAAAAATAATGGTGGAAAGATTTATTTAAATACAAAAGTTACTGAAATTATAAAAAAATGTAACAAAGTTGAATCTGTAAATATTAAAGATATTGGTTCAATGGATTCTAATATAAAATTTGACATTGTAATTTCAACTGTTCCATATAGTATTCTTGGTAAATTAATTGAACTTGAAGATTCATTAAAAAAAGATATGAATGAAATAGATTATATGTCAGCTATAGTTATGATTTTAATCCTTGAAAATAAAGTATCTGATTATTATTGGCTTTCGATTGCTGATAATGATTTTCCATTTTTAGGTTTAATTGAACACACTAATCTTATTCCAAAAGAATTATATAAAAATCAAAATATTTTATATATAACTAATTATGTTGAAACAGATAACCCTTTACTTAATTTGAGTTATGATGAAATACTGGATTTGTATTTACCATTCATGAAAAAAATAAACAATAAATTTTCTAAAGAATGGATCAAAGATTTTAGATTTAGCAAAATAGATTTTGCTCAACCTATTATCCCTACAAACTATTCTTCAAAAATAATCCCCTTAAGATTACCTATTAAAGGATTGTACAGTGGGAATACTTCTCAAATTTACCCGGAAGATAGAGGAACGAATTATTCAGTTGATATGGCCGATAAAATAATCAGATTAATTGAACTAGATAATTAGAATTTAAAATCAATTAGTAGAAATTGATAAATAATCAACACAAAAAATTCAATATATTGCCGATTATCATTGGATATGTCTTTTTTATAGTGAATAATAGATAAATAGTTTTCTAACTAATTAAGGGGGAAATATGGAATCATTAAAAAACAAATCAGTAATATTAACTGGAGCTGGATCAGGAATTGGTAAAGTTACTGCAAAGATGCTAGGGGAACTTGGTGCAAATGTATTCATTGTTGGTAGAAGAGAAAATTTACTTAAAGAATCTGTAAAAGAAATTGAAAATGCAGGTGGAAATGCCGCATATATTTCAGCTGATTTAGAAGATGGGGACGCTGCAGCAAATGTAGCAAATGAAGCTATAAAAGAGTTTGGAAGTATTCAGTATTTAGTAAATAATGCTGGTCATAGTAGTAAAGTAAGAGCAATAAGATATGTAGAAAAAGAAGACTGGCAATCTGTATTTAATGTAAATGTTGAAGGTGTTTATAGATTATCTCAAGCAATAATCCCTAACATGATTGAAAATGGAGAAGGAACGATTGTTACAGTTTCTTCAATGGCAGCAGTTACACCAGGATTAATGGGTGGAGTCCCTTATTCTTCAGCTAAAGCTGCAGTTGCTGCTATGATGACAGCTATGAGACAGGAATTACGAGAACACAATATAAGAACTTGTACTATTTATCCTGCAGAAGTTGATACACCGATTCTAGATAACAGACCATTACCACCAGATGCAAATGCAAGATCTACTATGATGATGCCTGAAGATATAGCAGAAACTATATTATTATGCATGAGAATGCCTCAAAGAACTATTGTCCAAGACTTAATTGTAAGTCCAACAATACAAAGAGATGTAAGCGAAGATATGAAAATTGCAAAATCATTAGGTAAGAAATAATACTTATTTTGTAACAATAATATCTTGTTTGCTAAAAATTGAATTGATAAAATTAATATATAAACTCAGGAGAGAATTTGTCAGAAAAGCAAAGTTCTGAAGAATTAAGAAATATTATCAAAGATTCTATTTCTAATCAAAAAAGGAAAACGGTTACAGTCTTATCTTCGCTTTTAGCAGTGCAAGACAATCTTCACTATATTCCAGATGAAGCAATAGAGGAAATTTCTATACATTGTAAAGTAACTATAAACGATGTATGGAGTGTAGCGTCATTTTATACTAATTTTAGATTTACACCTCCAGGTGATAAAACCCTTGATGTTTGTTGGGGGCCTAGCTGTCATATTAATGGGGCTCAAAAACTAATCAATCAAGCACACAATGAATTAGATATTGTAGGTGAAGGTGAATCTAAGGATAAAAAAGTTACACTAAGATATTCAACATGCCTAGGAGCATGTGCACAAAGTCCTGTTTTTGCAATTGATCACAAAATGTATGGGAAAATGGATCAAACTAAAGTTACAAAAATTATTGATAAATTGAAAAATTAAAGTATGACAGAACAATATAAAAAATTAGAAAAATTAGCTACTGATTACATTGACAGCATTTACAAAAATAATGTTGTAATAAAGGTCCAAACAGGTACATCGGGACAGGCTGTTGGAGCTGATGAAATTTTTTCAATATTAAGTTCAAAAAATTCTGACAAAATAAATGTTATCGAAGTCGGATCAATGGGATTAATGTATTTAGAACCACTGGTTGTTGTAGTTTTACCTAGTAATGACAAAATATTTTATGCAAATGTTGATGAAAAAATTGCTGATAAAATATTTAATCATTACTCTTCATCTAATGAAATACTTAAAGAAAACTCATTTGCATACGAATCTTCTCGTAATTTAGATTTAACTATCCCAAAGTTAAGTGAATTGCCTCAATTTTCTAATCAACTTAGAATAGCTACTAGAAATTTTGGTGAAGTTACCCCTGGAGATATATTCCAATATATTTCAACTGGTGGATATTCAGCATTAAATAAAGCGCTGTTTGAAATGTCACCTGAAGATGTTGTTGAAGAAGTAAAAAATTCTGGTCTAAGAGGAAGAGGAGGAGCAGCATTTCCAACAGGTGTCAAATGGAGTTTTTTAGCACCCAATAAAGCTCCAATAAAGTATGTTCTGTGTAATTGTGAAGAAGGAGACCCAGGAGCATATAATGATAAAGGAATTTTAGAAACAGATCCTCACACTCTTGTTGAAGGACTAATATTAAATGGATATGCAACTAATTCAAATAAATCTTATGTATTTATCAGACAAGGTCATGATATTCCAATTAATGCTGTTGAAAGAGCAATAGCTGAAGCTTATGAAAAAGGTTTACTAGGGGAGAATATCCTCGGTTCAGATTTCTCTTTTGATATGGAAGTTTCTCTTACTGGAGACTCTTATGTTGCAGGTGAAGAAACTGCCTTAATGGAAGCAATTGAAGGGAAAAGATCTACTCCTCGATTTAAACCACCTTTCCCTGCTGCATCAGGATTATGGAAAAAACCAACAAACATAAATAATGTAAAGACTATATCTTATGTTCCTCAAATTATTAAAAATGGATCAGACTGGTTTAAATCAACAGGGACTGAAAAATCTAGTGGAACTGCTATTGTTTGTTTGTCAGGTCATATTAATAGACCTGGAATGTATGAAATACCTATGGGTATGACAATAGATGAAGTTTTAGAAGAAATTGGAGGAGGATCAAACTCAAATAAACCAATAAAAATGCTCCAAACTGGCGGACCATTAGGTGGAGTATTAGGAAAAGAAGCTTTTTCAACTAAAATTGATTTTGATGAAATGGCTCAATCAGGAGCAATATTGGGATCTGGAGGAATTATTGTTTGCAATGATACAGTTTCTGTTGTTGATTTAATTAGAAATCTTGTTGCTTTCAATCAATTTGAATCATGTGGAAAATGTTTCCCTTGTAGATTAGGAAATACTCATATGTATGATGTATTGCAGAGATTAGCTGACTCAAAAAGTAACACCAATGATTTACAATTACTTGAACGTATAGGAAACAGTATGAAAATTGGTTCACTATGTGGACATGGTCAGTTAGGCTATAATCCTATATCATCATCTTTAAAATATTTTGAATCTGAAATTATAGATTCAATAAACAATAAATCAGAACCATTAGAAAAAATGCTTACACCAACTAGAACAAGACCAAATTCTGCGGAGTAAAAATTGTCTGAAGAACAAAAAATAAATATAAACGGAAAAGATTTAGATATAAAGTCTGGTCAAACTATACTTCAAGTTGCAATGGATAATGATATATATATCCCGTATCTTTGCTATTACCCAAGCATGAAGCCTTACGGAGCATGCAGAGCTTGTTTAGTTGAAGTTGAAATGCCTAATGGAAGAAAGATGACAGTTGCATCTTGTACTACTCCAGCTGGTGATTCTATGAAAGTAGAAAGTGATAATGATTCAGTAAACGATCTTAGAAAAGGCGTAGTTGAATTATTGATGAGTGAACATCCGCATGGTTGTCTTACTTGTCATAGGACTGAATTATGTGGGCCTCAGGATATTTGCCAAAGACATGTTGCTGTTACTGATAGGTGCACTATTTGCCCAAAAAATGAAAGATGTGAGCTAAAAGATACCGCAAGATTTGTTCAGTTAGATATGACAATCCCACTTAACTATAATAGAAGAGATTTGCCTATACATATTGATGATCCTTTTTATGACAGAGATTACAACTTGTGTATAGTTTGTGCTAGATGTGTGAGAGTATGTGATGAAATCAGAATTGATTCAGCATTAACATTAGTATCTAGGTCTGGTGTATCTTTAGTAGGGACATCAAATGGCACATCACTACTTGAGTCTGGCTGTGAGTTTTGCGGAGCGTGTATAGATGTTTGCCCAACTGGTGCCTTAGTTGAGAGAAATTATAAATGGGAAAAATCTGACAAAGAATATAATGCAACTTGCTTTAACTGTGCTGGTGGATGCGATGCACTAGTTGAAGTAAATAAATCAGATAAACTTATACGATTTAAAGGTGATTTATCATCTGAATCTACGAGAGGTCAACTATGCTATAAAGGGAAGTTTGGATACGATTATCCAAACTCATCATCAAGAATAAAGAAATCTTATATTAAAGAAGTATATAAAAACAAATCTATTGAAAACGAAGAGGCTTTTTTAGATTTAAACTCAAAACTTACTAGTCTAAATTCTAATGAAATAGCAATAATTTCTTCTCCAAGATCATCAGTAGAAGACAACGTAGGTGTTTTAAATTTGGCAAAGAAAGTAAATACTAAATATGTGGCTAGTGCCTATCTTAATAACATTTCATATTATGAAAGTTTAACTGACAGAATAGGCTATCTATCATCTTCGTCAAATATATGGAATCTTGAAAAATCTAATTGCAATGTTGTTATTTCATCAAATATTACAGAAGAAAATAATTTGATTTCCTTACCAATAAAAAAAGCATCTAAAGAACAGTCTAATTTGATTATTATAGACCCTAGAGAAATAGACTTGACTAGATATGCTAAACTTTGGATAAAGCCTATCCCTGGTACAGAAGCATTAGTAATAAATACTATCAGTAAAATAATTTTTGACCAAAGCCTTGAGTATAAAGATTTAGAATCAGAACAAGTAGATAAATTTAAGAAATTCATGTGGAATTTTGACCCTGTAAAAATTTCTACTTTAACTAAAGTTCCTGAGCATCAATTATACGAAGCTGCTGAATTGATATCTAATTCAACTAAAACGTCATTTACTTTTGGCCAAGATACAGTAAATGAATCTGAAACAAAAAATTATATTGATTCGATTTATAACTTAGCTGTAATAACTGATAGTTTAGAAGGAGAAGGTAAAGGATTGTATCCAACATTTAACGGAATAGGATCATCTTCTTTTTATCAAATTTTTGAAACTAACAAACAGCCATTCACTACAACTAAAGAAATACAAGAAAAGATTAAAGACAAAACTATTAAAGCATTGATTATTTTTGGAGATGGTATCAATCCTGATCTTTTATTTGAAGATGAATTAAGTAAGATTACAGAAAACTTGGATATTCTTGTCTATGCAAATCATTTAAAAAACAAGATTTTTGACATTGCGGATTATGTGATTCCTACAAAAACTTATGCCGAACAAGAATCAACAGTAATTAACTTAGCTGGAAAAATAAAAAATGCACCAAAAATGATAAAAAATCACAGCAGGAATCTACTATCCATATGGGAAATATCAGAAAAAATCTACGATAATAAAAAAATTGACATTGAAAAAGCAAAAGAAACATTTATATCGAAAATATCTGATGACAATGTTAATGTAAGAAAAAAAACATTATCTAAATTGATTAAATTTTCTCACGCTGAGATTGATAAATTAGAATCAAATTCACTTTATTATTCACCTGGAAGAATCTTAAATAAACCCGAAGATATTATTGTAGAAACAGAAGAAGAAATGAACAAAATAAAAACACAAGTCAAATTAAGATTGCATCCTAATGATGCATCAGCGTACAATTTAAATGATGCAACAATAATTACTTTGGAAGATGAAAATGGAAATAAAATCATCTCTTCTGAGTTTTTAATAGATGGTGAAATTGAAGGAATCATAACTTCAACTGATTATTTTGGAAGAATGGTTACAGACCTTGAATCAAGTAAAAATCCTGATTTTTCTTCAATAGTACCTCAACTTGAATGTAAAAAAATTAAAATTAAAAAATAAATGAGAGGACGATATGTCAAAGCCAATCAATGTAACAGAAGCAGATTTTGAGCAATTAGTAGAAAACTCTGACATCCCAGTGATGGTAGATTTTTGGGCTGATTGGTGTGGTCCTTGCAAAATGATTGCACCTACTTTAGACCAATTAGCTGAAGAGTATGACGGGAAAGTTTTATTTGCTAAAGTTGATGTTGATAGTAATCCTAATCTTTCAGTTAAGTTTTTCGTTAGATCTATTCCTATGAATGTAATATTTAAAGACGGAAAACCTGTTGATCAAATAATTGGAGCAGTTGGGAAACAACATTTTGAAGAAAAACTTAATTCTGTAGTATAAAAACAAATTATAAGGGAGTGAGTATATTCTGGTGAATTTTCTAGTCTTCAAAACTATGATTGGTATTATTTATCAAGGAGGGTTCGATTCCCTTTCTCTCCCGCCAAGGAAACTTTTATGAATTTAAAGAACGATAAAATATCATACCCTGCATTAGTTTTAGTAATCCTTTTTTCAGGTCTAGTAGGAGCAAGTATTAACGGCTTATTCGGTTTAATATTATTTTTTATATTAGCCATTCCACTAGTATTTCTAGTAGATTCTTTTTTTGTTGAGTAGTTATATTCCTAATTCACTTACAGCTAGATTACTGATATATTTTCCAATTACTAACGAAGATGTAGCTCCTGGAGAAGGAGCATTAAGAACATGTATTGCATTTTGTGAACCTTCTATCTTAAAATCATCAATCAAAGAACCATCTGGAGCGACTGCTTGAGCTCTTACTCCAGATCCTCCAACATCAAGATCTGAGCTATTTACTTCTGGAATTAGTTCTCTCAGACTTTTTACAAAAACAGATTTTCTGAGAGATCTATTAATTTCCCATATTCCAGTTTTCCAATCATTTTTTAAAAGATTCCAAAAACCTTTGTAAGTAAATGTTTCTAAGGTATCACGTAAAGATATGTCTCTTTTTCTATAGCCTTCTCTTTTTGTAGCTAAAACAGCGTTAGGACCAGCTTCAACAAAACCTTTCATAGTTTGAGTAAAATGAACGCCAAGAAAAGGTAATTCAGGATTTGGTACAGGATATATTAATCCTTTAACAAGATGTTCTTTTGATTTTTTTAATGTGTAATATTCCCCTCTAAAAGGGATGATTTTCAAATCAGTCTTTAATCCAAACATTTTAGCGATTCTATCTGAATGTAGACCTGCACAATTTATTACTTTTTTTGTTTCTATATCACCTTTGTTAGTTTTAATAATTAATTTACCATTTGATTCTTCTGAACTTGTAACTTCAGTATCTAAAAAAATCTCTCCGCCATTATGTCTAAACTGATCAGCGTATACTTCAGTAACTTTTACATAGTCAACAATTCCTGTTTTTGGTGCATGCAAAGCTTTAATTGCTTTTACATGAGGCTCAATTTCCTTCATTTCATCTTGAGAAACAACTTTTAAGCCATCAACTTTGTTTTCAGTGCCTCTTTCATAGAGGTTATCTATTTTATCTAAATCAGATTCTTTGGTAGCCACAATTAATTTACCACAAGTCCAAACAGGGATTTCATTTTCTTCACAAAATTCAGTCATAGTTTTTCTGCCTTCAACACAAAACTGAGCCTTAAAGGAACCTGGTTTGTAATATATTCCAGAATGAATAACACCAGAGTTATGACCAGATTGTTGTGAAGCTACTGAAGAGCTCTTTTCTAAAACTACTATATTTATATTCTTTTTAGTACGTAAGATTTCATTAGCAGTGGCTAATCCAATAATTCCCCCACCTATTATCACTAAATCTATATTTTCTTTTAACATATCTACTCCTAAATTAAAACTGATCTTATAATTTCTTCAGAAGACTTTATTATTAAGTCATAAGCATTATCAATAGCATATTTCAAATCTGTTGGTCCAGATACGATGCTAAAAAATGATGATATCCCCAACTCTCTTGAATCAGTATATCCATCACCAATGGATCCTGATAAGCAAATTACAGGAATACCAAGCTTTTTTGCTCTCATTGCAACTGCTACAGGAGATTTATTAAATTGTGTAGATTTATCTGTACGTCCTTCACCAACAATTACTAAATCTACGTCTTGTAAATGTTTTTCATATTCTAAAGAATCTAAAACTATATTTGCACCAATTGACAATTCAGCATTAGTAAATGCCATTAATCCAGCTCCTAGTCCACCAGCTGCTCCGGATCCAGGAATATCTAAAATATCTTTACCAATTTGCTCTTTTATTAGTTTAGACCAATGTAACAAATTTTCATCAAGAAACTTAACCTCAGCAGGAGATGCGCCTTTTTGTGGACCAAATATAGCAGAGGCGCCTTCTTCACCACAGAGAGGATTTGTAACGTCACATGCTACTTTTACGGATATATTGTCAATTCTAGAATCAAAATTTGATATATCTATTTTAGTAATTTTATTTAAATTACTTCCGCAAGGTTCTACAAGATTATTATTTTCATCAAGTAAATTTGCTCCTAAAGCTGAGATAAATCCTGCACCTCCATCATTAGTAGCACTACCGCCTATACCTACAATAAAATTAGTAATTCCATTATCAAGAGCTTTTTTAAATAATTCACCTGTTCCGTAAGTAGAAGTCATAGTTGCTGATTTTTCATTATCTTTTAATAAAGCTAATCCAGATGCCTTAGCCATTTCTATTACAGCACTGTTATCATCACCTAACTTCCCCCATACTGAGTTAATTTGCCTTCCTAATGGGTCACTTACAGTTTCATTTATAATTTCACCACCTGTAACATCAACCATAGTCTGTAAAGTACCATCTCCTCCATCTGCAACTGGAACTAAAATGGTCTCTATACTTGAGTCAATATTATTAATTCCAGCTTGAATAGCGTTTGCTACTTCAAGGCCAGTTAAACTTTCCTTGAACTCTTGTGGAGAAATTAGTATTTTTTTTAGTTTCATAAATTTATAAATTTTTATTTATTATATCTTTTACAGTATTAATAACATACTCAATATTGCCCTCTGGATTAGTAATAACATAATCAAAATTACTTGATAATAATATTTCTTTTTCTGCAGTATCTAATCTTCTTTTAATTTCTTCCTCTGAATTTTCTCCTCTATCTCTTAGATTTTTATTTATGAACTCCAAATTTTCTGGCTTAATAAAAATCAAAACCACATCAGGTAAAATTTCTTTTATTTTCTTAGCTCCTTGAACATCCACTCTTAATATAACTGATTTTCCTACATTTATAGGTTTTTGAATTTGAGATTTAGGTACTCCGTAAAAGTTTTTATATACCTTTGACCATTCAATAAGTTCTTCGTTATCAATCATAGATTGAAACTTTTCTTCTGAAAGAAAAAAATGGTTTACTCCATTAATTTCATCAGATCTTTTCTCTCTAGTAACAGCAGTAATTACAAAATGAAAATCTTTATAAGACTTTCTGATTTCATCTATAATAGAATCTTTTCCAACCCCAGAAGGTCCAGAAATTAAGAATATTTTTGGATTATTTTGCGGCAAATTAATCCCCTAAATTGTTTAGATATTCCCAAAAACCAGGATATGAAACATTTGAAGCCTCAGGATTAGAAACGGTTATTTCATTTTTAGAAACTAAGCTTGCAATTCCCAATGTCATGGCTAATCTATGATCGCCATTAGAAGAAAAGTTTCCACCAATTATAGTTCCGTTTCCTGTTATAACCATTCCATCTTGTAACTCTTCAACTTGAGCTCCTGCGCTTTTCATCCAGTTTACAGTTAGAGAGATTCTATCAGATTCCTTATACCTAAGTTCTTCTGCATCAACAATTTTGGTTTGACCTTCAGCAA
>Ga0315315_10003274_pt1 | contig 14889 bp, 11 predicted proteins | sample M140m3416metaG_FD_203699 | JGI IMG/M metagenome (GOLD analysis project Ga0315315, IMG submission 203699) | Ammonia-oxidizing marine archaeal communities from Monterey Bay, California, United States - M1 40m 3416 | ecosystem: Environmental > Aquatic > Marine > Intertidal zone | place: USA...
CCCACCACAAATCCACATTCACCAAGAAAAATCTGGTAGGCGTTGGCGGAGTGCATGAGGTGAAAGAATGGAATGGCTCCGAGAGTGAGCACCGCACTGCCTCCCACCAACAATGGCTTGCGACCGTACAAGTCGGCTAACCAAGCGAAGAGTGGCAAAATCATTAGCAGCAGAAGCATGCAGCCTGTGTTGAGATCCAAGGCAAGACTTTCCGGCAGCTTGTCCACGGTTTGTATGTACGTCACTGAATAAACAAAGGCTGAGTAAAACCCGACTCCCAACCCGGCATTGAGCAAGGCGACTCGAACGACCTCCCAACGATGCTTGCCGAACGTATCGCGTACAGGACTTTTGCTGGCAGCTTTTATTTCGGGAGCATGGATCCCATGTCTGACCAGATAGCCGGTAAAAGCAACGAACGCTCCCATTAGAAACGGCAAACGCCAACCCCATGATGACAATTGCTCGGGTGACAACAACGCTGTTGTTGCGGCACCCACGCCGGACCCCAGCAAGATTCCTGCCGTCGCGCCCCAAACGCCCCAGATCGCGGTCCGCGCGCGGCGATCTGGCTTCGCATGCTCGACCAAAAAGACGAGCGAACTGGTGTACTCGCCACCAACAGACAATCCTTGAATGACTCGAAGCAAAACGATCATCACAGGTGCCGCGATTCCGACTGTTTCATAAGTCGGCAACAAGCCCATCAAGACGGTAGGTATCGCCATCGCAAGGACTGAAAAAATCATTGCATGTTGTCGCCCTAGCACATCACCAATGCGGCCAAAAACGAGACCACCTAGAGGACGCACAAGGAATCCGGCCGCAAACGCCCCGAATGCCGCAATCAAAGAAACCGTCGGATTCTCCGACGGAAAAAACTGTTTCCCAATGACCGTTGCAAGATAGCCATACACTGCAAAGTCATACCACTCCATGACATTGCCAATCAGTCCAGCAAGGATCACTCGCGCCGTCTTTGACTCATGCTCTGATGTACTCATGCCCGATGTGCTCAATTCAGGGACGCTGGATGCCACCGTACTCACAGATGCAACCTCATCCGAAGCCGCCATCAAGCTGAAAGTACTGGTGAAACTGTAAGAAGCTCGATACGCCGCAACAACATGAACACGCGTCAACACGTTTGAACGAGCGGTAGCTTTTCAGCATGACTGCCAAGCAATCGGTGGCCCGACGCCAGATGAATGTCGTTGCCATCGGACTGCACCTCGCAAACGCACAAGATAACGATAGCCGACCCCGCCGAAGAACCATCTCCAGTCCCAACGATTTCAATCTGCCATTCTGCCTTACCTTTCCAGACCAACTTCCCACTCCGCCACCAAGACTACACCGCGGTTTACTAATCGCCGCACAAATCACAATTTGCGGCCCCCAGTTTCCCACTTCCACGATTAGCCTATCCCACACCCCAACGCTATACTACAGAAGGCAACGCTAGGCCGCTCGCAAGTGACGCCCCCTTGAGTTCAACGAGGGTCGTGCATCAGAGACCTATTTAATCGAACGCCCAATAACCGATCAAATACTGACGAGAACCGCATGAATCCCCGGTCTATGAGTTTTTTTCGCGGCATCACTGCAATCACCTTGATCGGCCTGTTTCATCAAGCCAGTGCGATGGCCCAAACTGAGACAACACCGCCGAAGTCCGATTCGGAGGTTGGCGCAATCGAGGTTGTCGAAATTGATGCTACGACGCCTCAAGCCTCTGGTTCGGAGAAACGGAATCTTGCAATCGAACAGGCCTTCGCAAACCTCAGACACAAGAAATTCGGAGTCCGGCAAGCAGCAGTTCAGCACCTCGCCAATGCAGGGCATACTCTCCTGCCCGAACTTGAAACACGTGCTCTCACAGGCGACGTTGATTTCCAAAACCAGTGCATCTGCATCATTTCTACTGTTGGAAGAAAAATGCACGCGATGGACCAAGCGGCGGCGGCCTTGGAAAGGCTGAGTATTGATCCAAGTTTCAATTCGGCGGGCAAAGCTTCGGAAGAACTCAACCTGCTGAAACGGCATCAGGTGAGTCGTGCTGTTAGCTTGCTTAAAGAAGCGGGGGTCAGCGTGCAAATGAACAACTCGACCGGTCAGGTCTACTCAGTCCGCAACCTCACGAAAGACGAACAATGTGAACACCTGAAGCACTTTTCTAGCCTCAACTACCTAACGCTTCAAGGAAACGGGGTAACAGACGCTTGTATCGAGCCGCTCAGCAAAGTCCCGAATCTCAGACAACTATCTCTCATCACAACGGGCATCTCCCCAGCAGGAGTGAAGAACCTGAAACTAATTCCAAATTTTACTGCCCTATCCGTGATGGGAACTTTTTCCGCAGCACACATCCGAGCCTTGACTCAGGTGCCGCAACTCTCAGTCGTGCAACTCTATACCCGCGTCGGCGATGAAGAATTAATCGCGGCCGCAGCACTGCCGGTGTCCCAACTGGTTTTCACCTCGTTCAAGCCATCACCTAATACAGCAGAAATCATGCGGAACCTCAAAGCCATGAGGTTACAACTTTCGCTATCCGGAATAAAGAATGATGACTTGAAGTGGCTCAGTGGAAATAAAATACCATCCCTACACATCAACATTAACGCCTCAAAAGAACTAACCGATGAAGGCATGCGTTTTCTCGAAAACGCTAACATCTCCACGCTGTCACTTTACAACACCGGCATCACGGCCAAAGCAATGGAGCAGCTTGGTACGATCGAAAACCTTCAAACCCTGAGCATCACGAATAGCCCTATCGATAACGAAAGTTTGAAACACCTCTCAAACCTTCAGCAACTTGTATCCTTGAGACTACAAGGTACCAAGGTCACCGGAGAAGGAATGGCAACGCTGAAAGAGAAGCTCAAAAACCTGCGATCCATGAGCCCCGCAGCAATTCCCAAGAAGCCAGCCAAATAAGTGCAGAAACGCCGCAGAAAACCCTCCATCGCTGTCCTTCCAGCCTGGAAGAACTCGTCGAACACTTGGGTGGTCGACGCACCCCACTCAAAAGCTGACGCGTTTCATTTGCCAAATCTGCTAACAACGCCGATTGCTGGTCGATAGGCGGCAATGCAGGGTACGAGATGCTTATCGGTGAAAACGTCGAAGTCTCGGGTTCAGGCATTTCAAAAAAAACCGGCCCGCAAGGGGCCGGTTCGTCAAGAATCGTTTATCAAAGGGAGTCGCACAAAAGCTTGAAACCCTCATTCACTCCTATGTCACCTGCCAGTTGGCAGGAACATTTTTAGTGCTCGTGATCAAACGCAGGCTCTTTACCTTCGTAAGCACGGTACAGGTCGAAAATTTTCTTCTCAAGCATCTTGGCCGTTGCAGGATCAGCGGACTGCTTGCACTTCATGGCAGCCACCATAACAGCGTGAGCCGCAGTCAATTGTTTGACGTAATCTTTGTTGTCAGCCTTGATCCGCTGAGCCATGAAGTAGGCCGCAATCGTAGTCTGAATTTTAGTCGCGTGATCTTCTTTAGCCGCTACCCAGCGAGCCATTTGGTTGACTTTCTGAGCGGTAATTTCACCATCAGTCATTTCGTTGATCTGAGCTTGCGCTTTGGCAATCGTGTGCTCATCTTCCAACATCTGTTCAAAACGCAACTGATCACCATAGATGCCACAAGGCACTTGGCAGTGAGCCATCGCAAGGGAAGTAAAAGCACAAGCAAAAGCAATCGAAAGAGCAGAACGCATCATACGTGTATCTCCAAAGTTTGAAATTCAAAAGCAGGTAGGGTAAGCCGGCAACCTCGAGCAATGGGTCCATCTCAAGAGAGACTGTACCGACGGCTCGGCGTCGCAGACAGGATTAACAGTGTAGTAAATATGAGTACTCGACAGCACTACCTCAAGGACTCTCCGGCGACATCAAGCAACAGCGAATTTGAAACGTTATTACCGAAATCGGCATGGCGATCAAACTGCCAGACAACTTTTTTTGTTTTTGGGTCCACCTCAACCAACAGGGGTTGCCCAGGCCCGGCGTGGCAATTCCCAATGACATAATTTCCATTGGGCAAAACTTCAAGAGTTGTTACCCAAGCCAAACGGATTCCTGGTAGGTCGCTTTGGTTAATCTGCCACACAATCTTTTTGTCAGCCGTCACCTCCAAAACGCTATGCCCATTTCCAGTGGCGACCAATGTGTTTCCATTTTCGAGTCGCAAAGCGGCGAATAAACGATTTCCAAATGCCTCCGGCCCGTGACCACCACGAGCCGACTTACCAAACATTGGCACTTCGTATTCCCACGTCACTTTTCCACTCTTGCGATCATATTCGCGAACCTTACCGTCCGCCTCATGGGCCACCAGATAGCTACCAGAACCGGTCGATCGCACCAATCGCGTATCACTGTGCGCGTCAGGCCGGTCACGTTCCAAAGCAATTTCACGAATCAGTTTTCCAGCACGATCAACTTCGATAATGCGGCCAGTCCCTGACTCTGCAATCATTGTCGTACCATCTGCCAAACGCTCAAAGGCATGGACTTCCACCCGCTTTCCAGCGTTACCATTCTCCTTGGCCGCATCATATTTCCAGATCACTTTGCGGGCTACAGGATCAATCTCGACGACTGCTGCTCTGCCTTGGCGGGTCAGGATGTTGCCATTTTGCAGGCGATGAAGATCGTGAATACCACCCCACGGCATTTCCCAGCTAACCGAACCGTCAGCATCCACGATAGCCAAACGAGGTCCACCCTGCAGCAACACCTGGTGATCAGCGCGGGCCGACAGGGACATCAGAATGACAGTCAACCAAAAGCTGGCAAACCGCCCCAGATTCTGGGAAACAAACAGCTTCATAACAAGTCTTAGAAGGATGAAAGGCAGGATGGACGGACAAGTTCCGCAACGGAGGGTCATACGAGGCAGAACAGAGTCAGCCCCTCACCCCCAGACGATAATCCATTAGGGCCCAAAATGCTATTCACCGGCCCCCTCGCGACCGCTAAACAGATCGAAGTAGAAGACAATAATGCGGCTGCAGTCCCGAAAAAGCTATCGATTGCCGCACTGCCTTGCATTGCATCCCCATCGACTTGATGTCTGGTTGTTGGCAGGAGGCTCACGCGAGGCAACTTTGACGAAGCAGAAGCAGCTAGACGAGTCCGGGGGAAGTTAGTGAAACTCCCCCACCTCATGCTGGCTACAAGACCTACTTCTCAAAACACTGGTTCCAGCACACTGGTTCCGGCACACTGGTTCCGGCGAGGGACGGTCAATTCTCAGCGGCTACCCCATTGTCCGTGCCGATACTGGGATTCCCCAGGCACTTGCCAATCTGGCGAACGGCTTGCCGCAGACGTTGTTCGTTTTCGACCAGTGACATCCTCAGGAATCCTTCACCTGCACTTCCAAATCCGCTTCCCGGACTAACAGCAACATTCCCTTCTTCAAGCAACTTCATCGCGAAGTCCATGGTGCTCATTGAACTGCGCCATTGTTCGGGCACCTCTGCCCAAACGAACATTCCAGCTTTTGGGGTTTCCAGCTTCCACCCCAATCGCCGCAGTCCGTTTACCAACACATCACGGCGCCCCTGATAGATGATCGATTGATTTTCGACATTTGCCTCCGTCTCGCGTAGCGCGACGATGGCTGCAATTTGAATCGCCTGGAACATCCCGTAGTCATAATACCCTTTGATCGTACCGAGCCCACGGATCATGTCGGCGTTTCCCGCGCAAAAACCAACACGCCACCCTGCCATGTTGTATCCCTTGCTCATTGTGGTGAACTCAACCCCCACATCTTTAGCACCTGGAGCTGCAAGAAAGCTTGGCGGCTGATATCCGTCAAACGCTACATCCGCGTACGCAAAATCGTGGATCACCAGAAACCCATACTTCTTTGCCAAGCGGACCACATCGACAAAAAAGTCCGGCTCGATTACCGCGGAAGAAGGATTGTGGGGATAGTTGACTATCAAAACCTTGGGCCGCGGTGCCATATGCTCACAGGTATAAGCAACGTTCTGCAGAAATCGATCCGGGTCTGCAACGTCAAGCGAAACGACATTCCCTGAAGCAAGGATGACACCGTACATGTGAACTGGAAAATACGGCGATGGAATCATCGCCGTGTCACCGGGCCCCATCAACGCCAGACACATATGCGAGAAGCCTTCCTTGCTACCCAAACAAGCGATGATTTCTGAATCTGGATCCAGACGGACTCCGTATTTCCGATAATACTTGCTAGCCACTTCCCGTCGAAGATTCACAATCCCATTGGATTTGCTGTACCCGTGATTTCCTTCGTCAGCAGCTGCATCTGCCAGTTTTTGTATGACGGCAGGATCAGGCGGGTCGGATGGATTCCCCATCCCCAAGTCGATGACATCATCACCAGCTCTTCGCTTCTGGTACAGCGAATTGTTAATCCTGCCAAACATGTAGGGGGGCAGACGATCAACTCGAGATGCAAAGTGAACCTCGAACGGCTCTGGAACCGGATCCGTCGTAGGCATATCAATCGCAGGTGCGTCGATATTGGGTGCATCGATATCGAACGATTCACTCATGGTCAAATTTTCGCATTTAAAAAATGTGTTGGAGATGCTTCCAACGATTCCACCACAGCTGACTGTGGAATTGCTTTTCCCCAAAGCTGTTTCAAAAGCACAGCACACACTAGCCTAGCTCGATTTTGCCAAAAGTGACATACCGGCGCGTTCAAAGCTGCGAGGGTGAGGTTTTTTCGCCAATTCAACAAGCGTTGCAGCAACGATCTCAGCCATTCCCGGCATCGCCCCATGTGACATTCGTCACCTCAGGTCTGCACCGCCAGTCTGCCGACGTGGTCCTTTCCTGAGATTCGCGTGGACACAGTTCTTCCCCCCCGTCAAAGCCGCCCCAATGCGAATTGCTCTGCCTCGTCATCACACGACCTGGCAAGTTCGCCACAGCTTTCGCCAACGGTCCAAAGCTACCACCGCCCCTGATGCACCAACGCCGCAGGTGTGGATCTTAACAACGAGGACGGCAAGACTGCCTTCTGCGTCGATTTCCCGTTGAGAGATACTCCATCCGCCCTCAAGCCAGACACCCAACCTCGTTGGCTCACGTTGGCATTTTGGCATCAAGCAGCGGAGGCTCAATCTGCAGGAACACAGTTTCCTGCCAATCAGGACACTCTGGAATCTCCACCCGAACATTCAATTCCCATGACAGATTGTTGCTTTCGAGTTGCACTGAGCATGGCCCTGCCTCGGGCAGTTTGAAACGAAAGGGAAAGCTCAAGGCTTTACCTTCCGGCAAAACGGCTGCCGACTGAAACACTTGCCTGCCTTTGCAAATCACATGTTCATAATGTTTTGCAGAGCTGCCACTTCCACTAGTACAGCGTTCGGTCGCTTTCAGCTCCGCAATCATCGAATTCACCAGCACATCTTTTCGTGTAGTCGTCAAAAACTGCGCCCTTACTATACCCCCGAATCTGAGAGAGTCCTTATCAACCACCAACTCTGGACACCCCAAGACGCGAGTTGACAAACCGCTGAAAACCAGAAAAAACAAAACAAGAGGAACCGTGATCAGCACCATGACCACAAAGAAGTCCATTCCCTCCTCGATCACCCCATATTTGATGAACTTAACAACCGCGTTAATGAACACCACAGTTAGAGGCAAAACAATTACTGGCAACCACCAAAATCGCAGAAACAAGTGAACCGGCAAACTGTCTGGCGCTCTCCGTTTCGGCTCAGATTCGACAACTTCCTCCTGCTTCAACCTCCGCGGTTTTACCCAATAAGGACATACCTCCTGTGGATCCCGACTCCAGGGAATGTCGGCTTTCACGCTGAGGTAATGACCAATTGAAACGACTGTTCCCTCATAGGAGGGTGGCCAAGAACCTGCAGGCACCGAAAATTCATAGTTGTAAGCAGAACCTGCTGACCACTTGCCTGCAAACAATAACTCCCTGTTTGGTTCTCCACTCTCCACGTTACCGCGACCGTGAGTTTTCCACATTGACGATAAAATCAAACCTGAACATGACACGTCACGGTTGGCAACCACTCGCACAACCCCCTCGACCATGTCACTAGGTAAATACTCTCCACTGGAGCGATTTAAACTGATCGACAATTCACATTTTGGCATCTTGGTTTCACCTTAATTGCACGTTTGCTACGAACTGTCTACAAAACACTCAAGAGGAGTCCTGTGCTTCGAAACAGCACAAGACACAGCGTTAGCATATAGGAACGCAGTTAACGAAGTATGATCGCCCTGTATCCGTAACGCACAACGCACGCTCATACAGTTACTTCTCTCGACTGCCAATCCACCTCAGAAACGGGATTTTTACGAACGAGGGTTTATTCTCTACTCACGCTGCGACAGGAGAAAAACAACGCGAGGTTTGCCTTGTCAAGCTAACTGGATGGTCAGATTTTGCCTGCAGCCGTCCCAACACTTAGCATCGCAAGCCGAATTCAGGGTCGCCTCGCACACAATCAGTATTTGCGTTTCAGTTCCGCGCCATGGTCCGCGTCTCTAGCGAGTGACAGGGGCGTTGCCCAATCCACAAAAAAAGCCCGACCGAAACGGCCGGGCTTTATTAAGTCTGCATCTTCCTTCAACCAAGGCTTTGCCTACGGTCGGGTTGCAACCTTAGGAATTTTAGTCTTAGCAACTTCCAAAAAGTTATCGACTTCAGATTCATCGATGATCTTTTCGAAGCGATCAGACATGGCCTTGGTGCGTGTCTGCTCAGTGAGGTCACGTACCAATTCATTCCTGACAACGGCAGGGTCCGTAACCACTGGCTTGGTAAGGCCCTGACAGCGGAGAATCAAATACTTGCCGCCAGTGGCAATGATCCCGCTAAGTTCGCCCGGCTTCAAGCCGAAAGCTTCCTTCTCAATCGCCGGCTGGCCACCGTATTTCCGGATGGGTGGAACTTTGCCTAGATTGCTCGATGAGACAGGCTCAACACTGTATTGCTCCGCAAGTCTTCCAAAAAACTCATCCGTCGGATTGTCACGAGCCATCTCCCACAACTTTTGAGCACTACGTTGATCCGAGAGAACAATGGCAAGGACTTCAACGCGTGGTCCGTAAGCGGAGGCAAAACCGCGTTGCAGATCATCTTCTGTCAACACGACCTCGTCTTCAACCAATTTTTGCAGTGCAACACTCGGCCAAACCGCATCCGCAACGTAAACCTCTGCAGTGGTTTCACCTGATTCCGTAACTGACCCAAGCCAGGCTGGTACATCAGCCTGTCCATCACTGGTCACATAACCGTAACGAATAGCCGCACGTGCGATCTCTGTATCCAAGTCCTGCTGCGTCACCTGCTTCTTCGCGGTTCTTAGAGCCTGACGCAATAGGGTGCGATTGATTTCACCATCAAGTACTGCAGGCCCATGTCGCTTGATGCATTCGCCTGCCACCAGGGAAACCATCAGTTTCTCACCGTTGATGACCGCTGCAACGCCCGGGTACTGCTTACTCAACTCAGGGTTGCCTAGTACTTTCACTACTTTTGCTTCTCTTTGAAGCCCGGTGAACAACTCGGCCGATGCACCCCTCATCTTCTCATCACGAATCCGATCCGTGATTTGCTCCCGAATCGCAGGCAGCGCTTGGGGACTTGGTTGTGACGCAGGAATCCGACGCACAGCTTGAAGAAAGATCCACTGATCGCCAAGTTGCAAAATGTCGGAAACTTCACCGGTCTGCAAGCCGAAGGCGGCACTCTCCAATCGCGTGTCGCCACTGTATCTTCGAATCGGCGGGATTAAACCACCCACGCTGGCACTCGCTTCGTCCTCACTGAACTTTTTGGCAAGGTTAGCAAATTGTGCTGGAGTTGTTTTTGCCTGTTGATTCAATTCCAAAGCACGGGCTCGCTCCGCAACCATGATCAGCCGGCATTTCACTGCCTCACCAAATTGTGCGACGTAGGCCTGATTGAATTCGCTTTCACTGACCTGCACCTTGTCCGCGACCAATCCTCGCAAGGCGAGCATCGGCCACACAATTTCACGACTGTACTGGCCCGGCGTGATGTCCCGCTCTTCCTGCAACAGTTGCAAGTAACTTTCCAACGACAGCCCAAACTTGGCTGCCAACCGGCGGATCTCATCACTCACTTCCAAATTAGTGACCTCCACACCACGATTCACACACTCTTGCATGATTAACTGGCGATTCACCATGTTGTCCAGGACATCGCCCCCGTAACGCTTCACCGCTTCATCCGCCAATGTCTTGCGAGTGATAGGCTCAGCGTTCGCAACGGCGACCACGTTATTACTTTCCTGACCTTCTATCCGCCCTGGCATCGCGGCAGCGAAAATGGTCATCGAGAACACAACCAACCAGAACCGCACTGATTTCAGGCAGGGTTGGATTCGAGCAAATTGCAATGGCATCACGGTCACTCCTTTGAACCGGTTTTGGGTCTGCACTCACTCGTCACACAGTACCCACGGGCAATCTCCATGCCACGCGGCACCTCATCTCGTGCAACGAACATCCGGAGGTTAGAGAATCACCAAGATTTCCTCAAGACGAATGAAACAATAGCCGACACGCGGCTTGCTATCATTTCCAGCCGAAGTGACATTTATACAAAACGTTGTAAGACATACCTAATGGCTTGCCTCTGATAAGAAACGGGATCTGCATTCCCTTGTCTTGCGCCCCTCCGTTTTGCTTCATTCCTTGGCGTTTTACGCGATTCGACGAAAAATGCAAACTTAAAAGTTCGAATTGGCACGAACCATGCATGGAAGGAACTCCGTAAAGAGCGAGGGTCAACTGACCCAAGCGAACCTCCCCACTTATGCAGGCAAAGGAACAGCCATGTTGGTACTTACACGGAAAGCAGACGAACAAATCCTGATCGGTGATGACATCAAAATCACATTGGTACGAGTTCGAGGCAACAGCGTACGAATCGGGATCGATGCACCGAAGAACATTCGCGTCGTGCGGGGCGAATTGGCAGCCCGAGATGCAAGCGAGGGCTCGGCACCGATTGTTGAGCGAGAAGAAGTATTTGCACGCCCAGAGGCCCAGACCACGTACACCGGAGCGACCAACCGCATCGCGACGGTCAAGAACAGCGTGAGCGTTCCAAGTAGTGGTCAGAGTGACACGGAAACCCGCCACGCAAGCTCATCGAGTCCGGCCCACCCCAATGCAACTAAATCGTTTGTAAAGCCGGCCTCGATGCCGAACACACTGGAGAAAACGAAGCGTCCCCCGCTTTCTGCATTCGTGTCTGCCACTTGATGCTTATCGTTTGATGACAACCGGGACACGTGAATTAGCATCTTTTTTCTGTTCGTTCAGTTTAACAACTGCGGGTCGAATCAGGTTTTTAGTCCCCTTGGCCAGACGGTCTCCGGAATCGACCTCATGCAGGTGCTCAAGCAAGATCCGACGAACTTCGAAAATCGTTTTGCTTATCATGTGGATTGTCGTATGCGGTGCGTCGACAATCAATTCGCTTTCGACATCTTCCATCGTTGCACTATCAAAGTCGACGACACCATCACCGTTACCGGAAGTAAACGAACTTTCGGTAACACCCACGATGTTGTGATATTTGACTTGTGGTGACGACTTGGCGCGCATCATGACTGGAAAGATTGGCGAGTCAGGGGCCAGCGAGTCGATGGCGTTTGAAACCGTAAGCAAGTCCGTGTCTTTGAAGAGGCTTCGGTTTTCTGATACTAGCCGATTTCCTGACATCACTGCCATTGTCGGCAGCTTAATAAACTTGCGTGCAAGCCAACGCGTGTAATCGTTTGCAAATTCACTGCCTCGGTGAGGCGTTCCAATCGTGACCACTCTTCGGATGGATTCATTGGGTTTGAAGAAGAGGGTACTAACGAGTTTATTACGTTCAGCCTCGGGCCCGTTGATCTTCTGGCTCGCCTCCTTGGCTGTTTCTGCTTGTTCGTAGCTAACGCTCCGCCAAAAATCGTCACCGCTTTCAATCGTTTGAAGCCGGCTGACGAGTCCCCCCATGCTGTGTCCTACCAGCACCATCTGATCCATCATCTGATCCTGATGCTTGGGGTCAAACGCGGTTCTCAAATCCTGTAGATCCCGGCGTAATTCAGTCGCACTATTCCAAAAGGGCTGCCCCGATGGATACAGGTAGAACCAGAATTGATAACGCTCCCTGATCTCAGGAAAACTCCTCAAATCATTGAACATGTCCATCCAGGTCATCGGGCTGGACCAGAGACCGTGAACCATCAAAACCGGAATCCGATCGGGATCATAGGGTTCCAGCATATAAAGGCCGCGTTTCTTCTGTAGATCATTTGGATTTAACAATCCCTCCGTAGCCTTATTGCGCTGCCGAAACTCGGGACTATCAAGAAAGAAAGCCAAAGGGGCCGTTAGGTCTGTCTCCAACGGGACCCACTTTTCGCCGAGATGGATCTGATTGGCGGTTAGCGGGTCGAAAAATTCCAGCACACAGTGACTCGCTTCACCGGTCCTCGACCCATCTGCTGGCTCAACACAGCGCATCAATGCCGTTACCGCATAGCTGAGGCCTTCCGCGTAATACTTTTCACGCTGGTCCGCATCACTAGGTGGCTTACGCACTGCAATCAACGGCACACCGAGTCCAAAGGTAGTGTGTCGATTCCGCAAGGTCTCGATCTCATAATCACTCACAAATTCATAGTGATCAAATTCATCTGGCCCCCATTGGCCACGCATTTCCGCGCGGACAACAAACTGACGATCCGGTGTCTCAATCCGATAACTCTTTCCCGGCTCGATTTTATTATCGGTACACAGCAAACGCAGCGTATCTTCGAGGGACTCGTTGTACAGATCACAAACAGCGCGAAACTGCGGATCATATGCATTACGAGTTTCTTCCAAATCATCGCTAAAAAGGTAGTCGTAACTATTGGTCAGTGAGATTCCATAATGATTTAACGCATCACCAAGACGTCCCTCCTGCTCAGCTTTCTTCCCTTCAACATACGACAGTTCACTAAGTGCATAGATTAAATCTGAATCAGGGTGTTCATTCACTCGCTTACGAATGTGGGCAAAGCATTTACCCGGATCAGCCTGATAACGATCTTCCAAAGCGAATCGGCGAAGCGTGTGCAGGGTTCGTTCGCTTATCCCAGGTCCTTCCTTGGCCCCAAGGCCAAGACTAGTTGCCAAAGCATTGTCACGTACATCACGCATTGCTAGGTAGCGAGTCGTCGTACAACCGCTTGCCAATACGATCAGCATGAGAACTGACAACTGCATCATCTTTGCTTGCAGACAACGGTTCCCGCCAAGACAACGTGACACAGACGCGTCCAACGAGTTCCACGCACGAAACGAACCGAGGCGATCGAACCAAGTCGAGTGGATTGCAAGTTTTCTCAAAGGCGCAGCATTAAATCTCCCCCTAAGGGGATTCGCTTTTATCGTTAGATCTTGACCTTTCGGTTCCCAGTTCATGCAGCGATCAGTTGTTATTTTGTTCGAAACAGCAAATTGCCCGCTTTACAGGCTGCCGTGCCGATTTGCGCCAGTATCACTTCCAGTCGGACGGTAGAAAGGAAGTTGGATCGCTGTCAACGCATCTTCCGGGAATCCGGATTCCTGCATCACAACTTTTGGGTTTCTGCACTGCAATTCGTTGTCCGCGACCTGGACAATGTCTATTCTTTTCACGAAGCCGCGGCACTGAACCAGCCGCTTTTAGCGCCGGGAAGCGCATCGGCCATGCGTGAAACAAGATGTGAAACCCACCTTGTTTTTTCGCAGAGACGCGACCATTTTTTTGGGTCGCATCACCGGAAAAACCGTCTCCACTGCATTGCTCAGGTTCGTTCTGTGCAGGTCACGGTATCTGTCCGGATTGGCCGTCAGATTGGTTTTTGACCAGGCACTTTTTGTGACCTATATTCCCATGGCCGAGTGTTGTGAGCATCACTGCAAGGCCGTGAGACAGAGCGTCAAACTTTGGCCTCTGTGGACCTTCCCTCCCTCAGGATGCTCAACGGACACGCACGCATGGGTCTACTCGCAAGAGTCAACACTCGCTCGATCTTCGCACGGCTATCAGCCGGGTTGGTCTGCTCCTGCCTCGCCACCGCTGGCTATGCCCAAGTGGTATCGCAGGCAACGCCAGTTGTGATCACAGAGCCACAAGTCGATATTCAGGCCGAGGCCCTTGCCAAGGGTCTTGAGTTGGAGAAGGAGCGACTTTGGAGCGACGCCGTCCGCCACTACGAAGGCGTCTCACGTGATTTCCCGAAAAATGCGACGCTCTATCAACGACTGATCATCAGTCGCCTGCATTACGATGTGAATCGCCGTTATCAAGACGAGAGTTTTCTTGCTTCCGTTCGTGAACTCAGCACAAGCCAAGCCCTTGACTTGTATTCAGAAGTGCTTGCAAATCTGAACACACACTATGTCGACAACGTCGACTGGCAAAGAATCATGATCCATGGGACAGCCGCGTTGGAAGTTGCTTTGACAGAGGAGAAGTTTGTTGGGCGAACCCTGGCGAATGTCCCCCCCGCGAAAATCGAAGCATTTCGGCAGTCCATCCACCGTAAAACAAGAAACCGTAGCACAGCCACCCGATTTGACCTTCGCGGAACGGTAGCATTCGTTGCGCAAGTTGCCCAACAGGAACTAGGTCTCTCCGGGACCGCAACAGTCCTTGAGTTCCTGGGTGGAACCGTTTCCACGCTGGACCCCTACACACGGCTTTTATCGCCCAGCCAGCTCGATGAGATGTTCTCCAATATCGAAGGCAACTTTGTGGGACTGGGAATCGAGTTAAAAACAGACGAGGATAGCCTCCGAATACTCTCGGTCATTCCGAATGGTCCCGCAG
>Ga0315315_10003275_pt1 | contig 14886 bp, 9 predicted proteins | sample M140m3416metaG_FD_203699 | JGI IMG/M metagenome (GOLD analysis project Ga0315315, IMG submission 203699) | Ammonia-oxidizing marine archaeal communities from Monterey Bay, California, United States - M1 40m 3416 | ecosystem: Environmental > Aquatic > Marine > Intertidal zone | place: USA...
CGTCGCGTCGCACGCCCGCAGGCTCGCCGCGACCGCGCCGAGCTCCGCGGCGGCGGCCTGGCACGCCTGTTTAGACACGCGGAAGGGTCCTCCGCGCGCGGGGTGCTCTTCGATGAAGCATTTCGCGTCGCTGAGGTGCGGGGCGACCTCGTCGTTGATGAACGTCAACGTCGCGTCGTCGATGCACGGGTCGTTCTCCTCCGTGGCGCCGTCGTGATGGCCGTCCCACCCCCATCCTTTCTCCGTTCGGGCGGGCTTCCCCATGCCCCCCGGCGCCTTCGCGCGTCGAGCACTGACCTCACCGCCCGCGCCGAATTATTGCGCCAAAATGCGGGCTGCCTCGAACGCGTCAAAAAATAAACCACGACGCCACTTCCGAGCGCGCGCGGCTCCGTCGTCCACCGCTCGAATGGTGCACATAGCCGAAGATAAGGGCGACGTCCCGATGACGGACGCGCGACCGCGCGACGACGGCGCGTCGCGGTCCTTCCCCGAGCACGACGACGCGAAGCTCGACGAGATGCTCTTCGCGCGAACGTCGCTCGACACGTCCTCGAGATCCGCGTCCGGGACCAAGGCGTCCTCCGCGCCGAAGAAGCCGACGATCGACGAGCTGAACGCCCTCGACGACGCGGACCCGGAGACGCACAAGCTTCGAGGGAACGCGTGCTTCGCGACCGGGGACTACCTCGCCGCGGAGGCGCACTACACGGCCGCGATCGAACGCTTGCCGCCGCCGCCGGAGAAGCGAGCGCCGCCGCCGCCGTCCGAGGACGACGAGCTCCCGGACGAGATGCCGCCGCGTTTGGCCCCGGATCGCCAGCGCGCGGTGTTCTACGCGAATCGAGCCGCGTGCTTGTTGAAACGCGAGAGGTACGAGGAGGCCGCGGCGGACTGCACCGCGGCGATCGACGCGGACGACCAGTTCGCGAAGGCGTACCACCGCCGCGGCGTCGCGCGCGAGCACCTCGAAGACTTCGAAGGCGCGCTGGCGGACTACGAGATGTGCGCGAACGAGCTCGAGGACGGGACGTGTGTGGTCTCCAAGGCTGCGGTCGAGCGGCTCAAGCCGATCGTGGAGCAGAAGCGAGAGGCGATGAGAGGCGAGATGATGGGGAAGTTGAAAGACTTGGGGAACAGCCTCCTCGGGAACTTCGGGCTGAGCGTGGACAACTTCAAAGCGGAGAAGGACGAGAACACGGGGTCGTATAACATACAGTTCGTGCCGGGGGGCGCGAAGAACGCGGACACGATCGCGGACGCGAAGAAGTGACGTGATGATACCCGCGGAACGGACGCGCGCGCTCGTTTAGAACTACGATAGATATCGAATACGCTATGTTGTGCCTACAGTTGGTTGTCGTCACCAGGTTCCTTCCCGGCGTCGCGCCCCCCCCCCTCGCCCGTATAGCTCGTCGCACCGCTCTTCGAACGCCTCGATCTGCATCTTAGACACCTCCTCGAAGAACAACCCGACCGCGTGCGCGTGTATCACGGACCCCACCCTGAAGTCGATGTCGAACCGCACCTCGCACTCGTCGTCGTGCGACCCCGGGGCGAACCTCCACCTCGTGTCCAGGCGCTCGAACAGACCGCTCGCGTCCGGGGCGTCCGTGACCGCCTCCGCGGTGACCGCCGCGTGCGTCGCGCCCTTCTCGAGCGTCACGACGCTGAGGTACCGCTCGTTGAAGAGCTTGAAGCCGATCTCGAGCTCGGCTTCGAACGAAGATCTCGTCGCGCTCGCGTTCGTTTCGTTCGCGTCGCGCGACGACGCCTTGGCACCCCAGCCGCCGCCGCCGCCGCGACCGCGCCGCAAGACCCTGGACGCGACGCAGAACGGCACGAACTCCTCGTACTTGTCCACGTCCGCGACGACGTCGAACAGCTTCGCGGGCGAGTGCGGCACGAGCTTCGTGGACGAGAACGTCTTCTCGCGGACGTCGTCGGCGGACGTCGACGGCACGCCGAAGAAATCGCGGCGACGCGGCGCGAGCGACGACGCGAGCGCGGCGGTCGAGGACGCGCACGCGCCGCTCGGACCGACGGTCGCGTTCGACGCGCGGCGCGCGGCGAGGAGCGACGACGCGAGCGCCCGCGAGGCGCGGTGGGACCACACCGCCGCGACCGCGCTCATGCTCAGTGCGGGAGGTTTGAACCGTCGAACGAACAAGCGGCAAGCGTCTGGTGCTCACAAGCAGCAGCATCGCACTGTCGAGCTTCGACACGTACGGAACGCAGTCAGGGATGGTGAACGACCGATACAGTCGTACCGTGCACAGAGAGAATCTGGATCGAAGCTGCCACCGAGAAAATTCGGCTCTCGCGCTCAGCCAATCAACGCGCGAGACCGGAAATCCACGCTCCTCCTCCTCCTCTGTAAACGCGAAGACGCGAGGAATACCGTCATTGAAGCACCCGGAAGCTCAGGCTCACCCACCCCTCACCGTCGAAATGGCTGCCATCACCTCCGCTACCTCCGCCGTCGTGGCTCGCCCGGCGTTCGTCGGCAAGACCGAGTCCCTCCGCGCCCGCGCGGTCGCCCCCGCGGCGCCCAAGCGCGCGTCTGTCGTGACCCTCGCGTCCGCGGACGAGACCTCTCGCCGCGCGGCCCTGTCCGTCATCACGGTGCGTCTACGGCGAACGCGACGCGCGCTCGCGCGAAAACTCGCCGGCGGCGTCTCGTGAGCACATCGACGCGCTCGTTTCCGTCGCGCGGCGGCGAGTCGATCGCCCTCGCGCGTCGCCGCGCGACGGATGCGACGGTGCCGATCGATCGGAAAACAAACCCTCCAGCTGTGGCTCGAGCGAGTAAATTATATCCCGAACTTCGTTCGCTGACCGTCGCGCCCCTCTCCTCTCTCCATCGACAGGCTGCCGGCGTCGCCGCGGTCGCGAAGCCGTCCCTCGCCGCGTACGGTGACTCCGCGAACATCTGGGGTGCCACCACGAACACCTCCGGTGCGTCTTCACCCGTCGTCCGCGTCGCTCTCGGAGCGTCGGAATGTTAACGGGGATCGATCGGTCGATCGAGCGACGATCGCGACGTCCAGCGGCGCGACCGACGTCCCCGCGGACGCGCGCTCGCGACCGGTCCCGACGCGCGAGGGCGACGGAACTCGATCGTCGTCGCCCTCGCGTCGTCGAAACCGTCGACTTCGCGCCCGTCGCGTCGCCGCCCGCGCCCGCTCGCCGCTCGCGCGTCGAGCCTCTCGGACCACGCACGACGCTGACGGCTCTCGTCTCGAACTCGATTTATCCTCTCCACAGGCTTCATCCCGTACTCCGGCGACGGCTACGCGTTCCTGCTCCCGTCCAAGTACAACCCCTCCAAGGAGCGCCCGTTCCCGAACCAGGACGTGTACTTCGAGGACAACTTCGACGCGGTGACGAACATCTCCGTCATGGTCGAGAAGAAGTGCGGCAAGTCCAAGATCGAGGACTTCGGCTCCCCGGAGGCGTACCTCGAGAAGATCGGGTACCTCCTCGGGCAGCAGGTGTACGCTGGCGAGACCCGCTCCGAGGGTGGCTTCGCCGCTAACAAGGTGTCCGCCGCCGCGGTTCTCGACGTCTTCACGAAGTCCAACAAGGGCAAGACGTACTACTACTACGAGGTGCTCACCCGCACCGCGGACGGTGACGAGGGCGGTCGCCACCAGCTCATCGCCGCGACCGTCTCCGACGGCGACCTCTACACCATGAAGCTCCAGTCCGGTGACAAGCGTTGGTTCAAGGGCCAGGAGCGCGACCTTAAGCAGACCTGGAGCTCCTTCACCGTCGCGTAAGAGGTTCACGCGTTGGCGACCGCGCTCGGGGGGCCCGAACGCGGTAGTGCGGGACTAGAACATTTTAGGAGACGCGGCGTGGCTTTTCTGAAAGGATATCAGGATTCGATTTGAACATCGCGCGTTCGCGTCCTTCATTTTCCTCGCGAGCGTGACGTCGTCGTGCGCTCGTATTACATCTCGCGCTAGAAGCGCTCTACGGGAAAACAAATTCGTCCGTCGTGCGGGGTACTCGTACACTCCTCCGTGTTCGTTCGTTCGCGCCTCCAAAAAAAAACATTCTTGCTCGTCGCGTCTCCTCTTCGCTCGCTCACACCCTGTCCGCGTACCGCCGCAGCACGCTCGTGACGTACGGCGCGCGCAGCCACGCCTCCTCGTCGTCGTCCGTGCGAAGCCGCACGTACCCGAGGACCCGAACGTGCCACTCCGCGACCGTCCGCGCGTCGGCGCCGCCCATCGAGTGCGTCTCGGCGGCGGAGACGAGGTGTCGGACGTCGGGGTGGACGTGGAAGGCGAGCACGCGCGCCATCGCGTCCGCGTCGCCGTCTCGCACGCGGTTGATCTCCCTCATGATATCAGATACGGTCATCTGCAGCGGCGGCGGCGGCGTGGGCGACCGCGGCGGGGAGATTTCCGCCCACCCGGGGGAGTCGGATTCGGTTCCGTCCACGAGGTCGAAGCGCTCCTCGCCGGCGTCCTCGTCCGGCAGCGGCTGCGTCGCGTTGAACACGACCGGGTTCGGCAGGTTCGCGTCCCCGCCGGTGAGATCGACGAGATGCGGTGGCGTCGGCGTCTTCGCCCGAGGCGGCGTGATGTCCGCGTCCGCGGCGACGACGCGTTCCGCGTCCGCCGCCGCCGCCGCCGCCGCCTCTGCCGCCGCCGCTTCTTCGCGGTCGATCGTGACCCACGCGCGATCACTCCCCGGCGCGTCCGCGTCGACGTCGGGAACGAACGCGTCGTCGACGTCTTCGTCCGTGACATCGTTATCGCTGACGTCGACGCGGCGATGGCGCGGTTTCGACGTCACGTGCAGCCACGCGGACGCGACGACGACGCAGAGCGTCGTGAGAAGGACGCATCGAAACTTCACGCGCGCGGCGGCGAGTCTCTCGGACACGTCGTCGTTCACGAACACCTTCGCGACCTCCCGCACGGTCGCGCTCGTCATGTTCACGATCATCACGTTCCTCGGGCGCTTTCGAAGGAGGCTCGATCGCGAGTGCTCCGCGATGATCTCCGCTCGGCGGTGCTCGAACGCGTCGATCCACGCGTTCGCGGCGTCGCGCTTCAACGCCCACGGGATGATTTCGCGCGCGCACCTTCGCACCGCGTCCGCGTTCAGTTTCGCGTCCGTCACGCTCCACGCCGCCCGAATCGCGCGGACGCACGTCCTGTCGAAGTTCAGCGTCTCGAGCGCGGCCTCGCTCACGGGAGCCAGCGCTTTGTGCCACTGACGCGCGTTCTGCTCCAGCGACGACGCGAGCCTCTCCGCGTTTGTCTTTTTCAGCTCGATCAACGCGTCCTGCGCCGCCGCGGTGTCCGCCACGGGCGACGTCTTCGCGTTAAACTCGTCCGCGTGTCGACGCGCGATGCGCTCGATCTTCTCTCGAAGCGACGCCGCGAGGTCCGGGAGCGGCAGGCGGTCCGTCTCCGCCTCCACCGCGTTCGTCGCGTGCTCTAGCGCGTCGGACGCGAGCTTCGCGGCGGCGGCTTCGTTCCGACGCGTCCACTCGTGCCCGCGAATCTCGAGCTCGCGCTCCGCGTGGGATCGATGCATCGCCGCGTTGGGCGATTTCAGCAGCCACGCCGTCGGGGACGCCGTGGGCGCGTCGTCGCCGTCCTCGCGTCGACCGAGGACGGCGTCGTCGAACGCGTCTAAGCCGGCGCGTTTCGCCGCCGCGTGCAACGACCGGATGTCCAGAGCGGCCATCGGAAGCGCCCCGGGGCCGTCGACGCTCGCGACGCGCGTCGTCGCCTTATCCGCGCTCGCGCGGATCGTCGACGCGGTCATGTCCAGGTCGTACCTGCGCTTCGACGCCGCGTCCGCGGCGGCGAGGATCTCCGCCTCCGCGTCATCGTTCTTGACCCTCGCCGCGACGACGCGAACGGCGGAGAACGATCGGAACCGCTGCATCGTTCGAGCGTGCGCGCCGTTCGCGCTCTTCGCGTACATCGCGATGCGCATCGCGAGTTGTTTCTCCACCTCGCCGACGCGCGCGCTCGCGATGCGCTTCAGCTCCGCGGGAGGCTGCGGGACGACGATGGCGTCGATCTCGGATTCCACCGCCTCGAACGCGTCCGCGACCGCGGCGTCCAGCTGGCGCTCGACCGCCGCGTCGTTGATCTCGACGTCCTTCGCTTCCCTGAGGGTGAGCTCGCGTCGCAGGGACTCGAGGGGCGATCGCCATAGCGGTTCGAGCCCGAAGAGGCTCGCTTTGAATAAGTCCTCCGCGTCGTCCTTCGCTTTCGCGAGCCTCGATCGAAACGCCTCCGGGGCGAGCGGCGGCGGCGGCGGCGACGCCGCCGCGCCGACGTCGCCCCGCAGCGCGACCTCCGCGGCGGCGACGTAGAGGTCGACCGCGGCGTCGCGCGCTTGCGACAGGAGCTGTCCCTCCCAGAACGACCACAGCGTCGGAAGCGACGGGAAGTTCCCGGCATTCACGGACTTCACGAGCGCGCGGAGCAACGCCGCGAGCGCGCGAGGGGGGAGCTTCGCCTCCGCGTTCCGCAGCACGTCTTCGCGCAGCGCGTCGACCTGTTCGAGGAACTCCGGCTCGAGCTCCGCGTACGGCACGGTGTGTAAGCTTCGAAGCGCTATCCGCGAGGACGCGGGAAGGAAGAGCGTGTGCGCGTTCACGCGACGCGGCGCGGCGGCGGCGGCGTCGACGTCGTCGCCGCCGCCGAAGAGCCGCGCGAGCGTGTAGTTCCCGTCCACGAGCGGTCGTCGTCCTGGAGGCTGGGTCATCGCGCCGGCGTCGTCGACGCCTCCGTCGCCGACGAACGACAGGAGCCACTCCGTCGGGGTCGTGTCGCCGAGGTCCTGGAAGAAGTCCTCGACGACCCACGTGAGCGGGGGAAACGTCGGCGGGGGAATCGTCGTCGGCGGCGGCGGCGGCGGCGGCGACTCGGCCTCAGACTCGGCCTCGGCCTCGGACGCGTCGTCGTCCTCGCGCTCGTCCCCGCGGCGTTCGTCCTCGAGGTCCGCGCGAAGGGACCACAGCCGTGCGCGCCGAGCGAGGATCTCGAGGTACTCCACCTCCGCGGCGGTGATCAGCTTCACGGAGTTGTACAGCAGATGTGAGGAGAGCAACGTCGCGAGCGCGAAGACTTGCGCGTCGTACGCCTCCGCCACGCCCGCCGCGCTGAAGCCCTCCGTATCCACGAGGAGTATCTCGCTGCCGTCCACCTCGGAGATCATGCCCGTCTCCCCGAGCCACAGGCCCATCGTCGTGGACTCGTGCGTCGGCCCGAGCTCGAACCCGGACGTGGAGGCGTTCAGGACGTTGCACAGGAAGGACTTTCCGGTGTGGAAGCCGCCGACGACGGACACGAGCGAGACGCGTCGGTCCCCCAGCTGTTCGAGCCTGCGGAGCCCGTCTTCCACGACCTCGAGGGAGGAGTGGTCCGCGTTCGGTCTCGTGATTTGGAAGATTCGCGAGTGCGCGTCGCACGGCGGCGCGGCGAGGAGCGCGAGGAGCGCGAGGAGCCACGCGCGGCGGGGGACCGCGCGCGCGCGCGGCATCGTTTCGGGAAAAGCGTTTTTCAGACGCGATTCGCGCCGGGGAGCGGAGGACGCGACGTGAACGCGCGCGCGGTCGAAAATGCCAACGCGCAAGTCGTAGTTATGCGTGGGCAGAACGCGCGCGCGCGCTTTCGAGCGGCGTTAACGCTCGTCGCGCGCGTCGAGTGTGCGGCGCAATGAGATCTGGGAGCGATCGTGTTTTTTCTCTTGGAGCTGTCGAGATGAACTTCGCGCTTTTCGCTGTTTGTCGTCGCTCTCCCCTCTCACAGCGAGATGCGCCGGGCGTTGGGTCGGCTCCTCCCGCCTCTCGCCTCGGCGGGAGGCCCGCGAGGGACGCCGAAGACCCCGCCCTGTCGCACGTGGGGACGAGGGTGCGCGGGCGCGAAGGAGACCGACGGCGAGGGCGAGGCCCCCGCGATCGACGAATTCCGCCGCGCCGCGCGTCGGAACCTGGAGGACGCGCTCGGGGAGCCGCTCGCGGCGCGAATCGCACCGCACCTGCCGCACCGCGCGACCGGCGAGCCGCCTCCGAAGATCGCCGTCGGCATCTCCGGCGGCGTCGACTCCGCGGTCACCGCGTGGATCCTGAAGAGAGCCGGGTACGACGTCGTCGGCGTGCTGATGCGAAACTGGGACGAAGCCGAGGAGACGGGCGGCGAGTGCGCGTTCGAGAAGGACCAACGCGACGCCGCAGCGGTCGCGAGATCGGTCGGGATCGAGCTGAGAGAGGTCGACTTCGTGAAGGAGTACTGGCACGCGGTGTTCCAGCCGTTCTTGAGGGACTTCGACGGCGGCGCGTCGACGCCGAACCCGGACCTCGCGTGCAACCGGCACATCAAATTCGGTTCGCTCCTGAAGCACTGCCTCCTCGACGTGAAGGCGGACGTCCTGTGCACGGGGCACTACGCGAAAATCGTGCGCGGTCCAAACGGAGTCTTCTGCCTGCACACTGCGGAGGACAAGGAGAAGGACCAGTCGTACTTTCTCGCGTCCGTGAAGCAAGAGGCGTTGAGAAACGCGTGCTTTCCCTTGGGGTGGCTGACGAAGACGGAAGTCAGGGCGATCGCGGCGGGGCCCGCGAAGCTGCCGTCCGCGGTGACGTCGCGACGAAGCAGCCGGGGGATCTGCTTCATCGGACGAAAGAAAAACTTCGGAGAGTTCGTGCACGAGTACCTGCCCGAGGAAGGGAGAACGTCCGAGGCGAGCGCGACCGATTCGGACGCGGCGTCGGGCGCGTTCGTCTCCGTCGTCGACGGCGCCGTCGTCGGCGCGCACAAAGGTCTCGCGCGTTACACGTGCGGCCAGGGCGCGCGCGTCGGCGGCGCGTCGGCGCCGTGGTTCGTCGTCGGGAAGGACTCTCGCGCGGGGGTGACCAACGTGTACGTCGCCCCCGGGTCGGATCACCCGGCGTTGTTCGTCGCGACCGCCGCCGTGGCGCGGTGCTTCTGGGTCGAGGGGAAGTCGCCGCTTTCGGACGGCCTCGACGGCGGACGGTTCGGCGCGAAGACGAGGTACGGCGCGGAGATCGTCCAGTGTTTCGTCAGGCGGGTCCCGCACTGGAGCGCGATCACGCTCGAGCGCGGGAAGTACTGGCGCGCGGACGAAGACCTACGCCGGGAAGACGACGAGGAGAGCTCGGACGGCGGCGCGCTCCAGGTTGACTTCGACGACCCGCAACGCGCGATCACGCCCGGTCAGGCGCTCGTGCTGTACGACACGACCGGGTCTGTTTGCTACGGCGGCGGCGTGGTCTGGTACCCGGGGGTGTCCGAGCACGAGAAGGCGACTTAGATTAGCTAGATGTAGCCGTGAGTATCACATTACAATAGTCTAGAACATGAGCATTCGTACGTCGTACGTCGAAAACAAATTCAGTCTTTGATCTTTTGCATGAGCGCGACGAACGCGGCGGCGCGAACCATGAGCCGCCGCCGCCGTCCCTCCGCGTGATTGAGCGTGCCGTTCCCGTGCGCCCCCGGCGGCGCGCGGTGAATCGTCCTGTGCAGACCGTTCTTCAGCCGCGACAGCGCCATCCTCGTTCGGTGCCGGAAACGGAATCGACTTCCGCGATGCGCGCCCGCGGTCTCGCCCGTGCTCTCTTCGTCGGACGAGATCGCGATGTGCGAGTTCCGGTAGTCCAAGCTCACGCCGTCCCACGCTTTCGAGGTTATCCTCTTTCGCAACCGTCGGAACCGCAGAAGCTTGCGCCCTCGGATGTTATTCGCGCCGGCGCCGGCGCCGCCGCCGTTCATCTCGCCCCTCGCCGCCTTTTCCAACTTTCGCATGAACGGCTGGAGCCCCTTGCACGCGCCGATGGATATCACCGCCGCGGGGACGCCGCTGTCTTCGTGGTACACGCTCACGAGCTCCGCCGCGGGCTCGTTCTTCCCGCTCGACTTCGACCGCGCTCGAGGCCGCGGAGGCGAGACCGCGTTGAACCCCGAGCTCGCGGGCGAGCTCGTCGCGGACGCCGCCACGGGCGTCGTCGGCACCGTCGTCGGCGTCGACGGCGCGCTCGCGTCGTCGTCGGACCACGACGCGTCGCGCGCGCTGTCCAGCGGACGAATGCGCTGCCCGCTGAATATCCGCCGCACGCGGTACCCGCGGCCGCTCAGCCCCGTCCTCTGAAGCATGCGGTTCGCCTCGCGAACGCCCGTCGCGTCCTTCGTGACGCCGTAAAACGCGCCGTCCTCGCTCTTCCACCGGCGCCTGACGAACAGGTAGTCCCGCGGCGCCATCGGCATCGGGAACTTCATGCGCCAGAACGCGAGCTCGGTCCTGTCGTGCGCGGCGTCCGCTCCCTCGCTCTGGCACTCCGCCTCCTCCACGAAGCTGTTCTCGCTCGGGGCCGCGAGCGGCGGCGGCCGCGACGACGCGAGTTGATCCGCGCGCATCAACGTCGAGTCCCACGTCGCTCGCACGACGTCGTTCATCTGCGCGTTCGCCAACGACTCCGCGGTGACGCCTCGCACGACCGCCTCCAACCGAAACTGCGCTAACCCGCGATCGCCGCCCTCGCTCGTCCCCGGCGCCGGGCCGTTCCGCCGCAGCATCCTGTAGTCCGTCCCCGTCCCGGTGCTCCCGCGGTGGATCACCGTCCACGCCGCCTCCTCCTCCGCCGCCGCATCCGCCGACACGGCGGCGGCGGCCGCCTCGACGCCGCCGGGCGCGCCTTTCCACCCGCCGGACATCGTGACGTCGACGGAGCTGACGTCTCGCTCCTCGCTGTTCGCCCTCGAGCGCGGTTCGCGCACTGAACGCTCCTCGCGGTCGTGAAGCGTCGGGTGCGCGGCGAGCTCGTCGAGGAAGTAGCGCACGTCGTCGTCCGTCACGAGCCGCTCGAGCTCCGGGGTCATCAGAGACGAGCGGCCGTCCGCGCCGTCGCCGGCGTCGTCGCCGAGCGCGCTCGCTCGCCGCCGCAGACGCGCGCGGAGCGTCAGCGGGAGCACGATCAGCGCCGCGATCGCGCGCGCGAGGTGTCGCATCAGCGCCGTCGGCGCGCGGAAGGGAGACGCCGTGACGAGGATCGCGAGCGCGGTGACTCCGCTCGCGTACGTCACGGCGAACGGCGCGAGGTCCGCGAAGCGCACGCCCTGCGCGCGTGAGAGGGGGTGGACCGCGTCAGATCGCGCGTTGTCGTCGCGCGGGGGGGGGGAAGATCGCGGGCTGAGCGAGACGGCGCGAGGGAAGGCGGATAGCGCGTCCGCGACGGAATAAAAACAAGATGGGACGCGGACCTGAGTCATCATCATCTCCGACAGCGCGTTGAGGTCCTTCGCGCTGAACGTCTCGTACGCGCGATACCCCTCGACGCACGCGTGGGATAATGTTACCGCGAACAGCGCGCTGAGACACACCTGGACGACGCCGACGTCGTCGCGTCGGCGTGCCATCGTCGCGGAAGCCGTCGCCCCGCGCGCGAAAAAAAGTGAAAACGCGTGGACCAACACATTTGCCGTGAAGAGATTCGCCGGGCTAAGCTCTCGGCCGTGGAACTTTGAAGGAGGCGCGGTCAATTTTTGCCGACGCTTCGCGAGCTTTGAAAGCGAGCACGCGCGAATTTCACCCGTCAAGGACGTTTTTCGCCCCTATTAAATGCAGTCGTTGATCGAGGCTTCGAGGGTCGAAAATCCAGCTCATTACAAAAATAAGTGCTCACGCGCTGATACACTCGTTAACGGACGTCAGTTCGCGAACGAGCTCACGTCGTCGCGGTCTTGGTCGACCCACCCCCACGCGATGATCGACACCCGCGCGCATTTTTCCCCCTCCGCGCGTCGAAGGCCCTCCGGGACCTGAGGGACGCCGTGCCGCCACTCCACGTTGACGTCGTGGCCGAACGCGTAGCAGCTGCCGTTGGTCTGAGGGAGGAACACCGTCGTGCCCGTCTTGGCGTGCTCGAACGCGACGTCCCTCGTCGCGCCGAACGACACCGCGATCGTGCAATTCTGCGTCCTAGCCTTGTCCTTCTTCACCGCCGCGGCGTCGTGGTGGTACGGCTTCCACTCCTCCTCTTCGCGATACAAGTTGAACCGCGTCGCCTTCACGTCCATCTGAAAGTACGCCGCGATCTTCTCCACGACCGCGGTGAACATCGGCGAGTCTTGCTTCCACTTCCCGTGCCGGTCGCGATCGTTCGCGATGAAGTGGCTCTTCTCGTGCCACGGGATCCACATCTCGCTGGACCCCGCGGCGGAGACCTCCTCGAGAAGCGTCGCGTGCGCGCTCTCGTCCGCCTCGGCGCAGAAGAAGTTCGGGACGTACGTCACGTGGCGTCCGTGCATCTTCCGCCCCAAGGTCTTCGCGGCGGCGTCGCCCACGACGAGTTTTAAGCCGGGCGGCGCGAGGCTCGGGGAGAAGTCCTGCGTGTTGCGGCCCTTCTTGTTCTGCGTCTTCGCTCGCGGCGTCTGATGCGACGCTTCTCCCGACTTTGGCTGCGGGCGCGTTCGCTCCTGCGCGCGCGCTCGCGCGCGCTCGTGCACCTTCTCCGCGCGCTGGCGCAGCAGGTCGTCTCGTAAGTCCGTCGTCTTCTTCAGGTTTTCGCGCAGATCGTGCGCGTCGTCCGCGACCGCGTCCGCGGGCACGGAGACGACGACGTTCGCGCGATCGGCGTGATCCTTCCCGTGCGACGGCTTCTTCCGGTTCCTCCGTCTCCGGTTCACGTTCTCCCTCAGCGGCTGCGCGTTGGACGCGTCGTGCGTCGCGTTGTGAGTCATCGCGTCGACGGCCGTGTCGTTTATTCGCGTCGTCCCGTGCCGAGGCGCGCCGGACGTTCTGTGATGACTGACGAACGTCAGGTTCGAGGAAACAGAATGTTTGAAAACCGATCGAACGCAACGCAACGACTGGAGGACACACAGTCGCGGGCGCCGATGCTCCGCAGGGCTGTCATGGCGGCCGTGAGCGGCGCGAGCGGGCTCGCGTCGCCCCCGTGCGTCTCCGTCGCTCGCGCGCCGATTCCCCGGTGCGCGGCGTCCCGCGCGGTCGCGGCGGTGAGGTGGCACGCGTCGTGGCGCCCGGCGAGCCGCGACATCGCGGTCGGCGCGTCCGCGCCTTCTTCGCCGACGCGGCTCGGCGGCGTCGGGCGGGGCGTCTCGCTTCGCGTCGTCCGCGCGTACGGGCGGGGAGGCGATTGGGACGACGACGAGTGGGACGACGACGAGGACGTGAACCCGTGGGTGCGCTCGCGTCCCTCCCAACTCGCGTCCGTCCGTCCACACCCCGCGCGTCGTCTCGGGTGGATATCCCTCGTGCACTCGTTCGCTCGTCCTCTGACCTCCGCCGCTCCCCTTCCCTTTTCTCGCAGGCTGACGACGACGACGACGACGACGACGACGACGACTCCGTCGCGGTCAAAACCGAGAAGGACGTCGCGTCGCTGCGAGGGATACAAGGCCCTCGCGTGGACGAGACCCTCCCGATGCCGGAGCCCGGGGAGTGCGCGGACCCGCCTCGGGCGCTGACGAGGGAAGACGTCGTCATCACGTTCGCGCGAAGCGGCGGCGCGGGGGGTCAGAACGTGAACAAAGTCAACACGAAGGTGGACATGCGCCTGAACTTGGACGCGAACAAAGACTGGCTCCACCCGTGGGTCTCGAGACGGTTGCGGATCTTAGAGAAGAACCGAATCAACAAGGACGGGGACTTCGTGATGCAGTCGTCGCGGCACCGGACGCAGTCGAAAAACATCGACGACGCGCTGGAGAAGATGCAGTCGTGCCTGAACCGCGCGTCGAAGCTGCCGAACAGCAAGTCGAACAAGGCGAAGGCGAAGAAGGTGGCGAAGCAGGCGAACAAGGCGAACAAGATTCGGCTCGCCGACAAGAAGCGAGGGAGCGAAAAGAAGTCGCTGCGGGGGAAAAAGGATTGGAGCGACTACTGATGACGCGCCGCGTCGGCGCGATCGTTCCCGTGATGTCGCCCTGCTGTAGAGAGTAGAGAGCGCGCGTTAATCTATCCCCTCGACGATTACCGTGACCCCTGAGTCGTACTCCACGACCTCGGTGTCCACCGCCCCCGCTGGTTTCGAGTCGCCGTCGCCGCCGCCCGCGTCGTCCGTGAGCCCGTGCGTCTTTCGGAACTCCTCGCGTCGCTCTTTACGCTCCTGCAGCCGCTCCTTCCTCGCCTTCTCCTCCGCTTGTTTGACCGCGTACTTTCTTCGCTGCGTCTTGCGTTTGCCGTATCCGGTGACCCAGTCCCTGGAAGAGAGCGAGAGACGCGGGCGGGGGTGAGAAAAAGTAAAAGCGCGTCGTCGGATTCGATTCTACGACGTGTGGTGCTTCGGGCGCTCACCTGCGAACGTTGTCGTCGAAAACGGCCTCCCCCCCTCGTTTCGTCTTCTCTTGTCCGCATTCCTGGAAAACAGCGAGTGGGTGGGGCGATGTCAATCTTCAGCGCGCGCGGGGGGTGTCGAGACGAAAGCGACGAACAGCGGCGGTGAACGAATCTCGGCGCACCATCTTCGCGAGCGGTCTCCCCCCTTTCCCTTTCCCCTTCGCCCCTCCTTTGCCTTCCTTCCCGAAAGCCCCTTTCGTCGTGCCGAAAGGGGCTTTCTTCCCGAAGGGTTTCTTCGCGGCCGTCGTCTTCCCCATCGCGCGAGGAGCAATGGTCTCGGATCTGGGTTTGAGTCACGCATTTTACGACGAACTATTGAAAACGAGGGGCGTTCGGTCCTCACAAGCGAGGGCGCAGCCACGGCTGGTGGAAGCGCCGCGCGAATCGAGAGCGACGCGGTCGACGCCGTCCCGTGGACGACGTGCACCCGCTCGACCGTCCGTGAACTCGCGTGGTCCGGGGAATCGAGACGGAGGCGCCGCGTCGACGACACGTCGTCGGGGGGGGGGCGGTTGGGCCACTTTGTTG
>Ga0315315_10003276_pt1 | contig 14884 bp, 6 predicted proteins | sample M140m3416metaG_FD_203699 | JGI IMG/M metagenome (GOLD analysis project Ga0315315, IMG submission 203699) | Ammonia-oxidizing marine archaeal communities from Monterey Bay, California, United States - M1 40m 3416 | ecosystem: Environmental > Aquatic > Marine > Intertidal zone | place: USA...
TTCTAAAGCTTGCGACCGAGAAAGCTGAGGCGGCACAGGCTGCCGCCTCGGCCGCTGCGGATACCATCGACATCGAAGATCTCGAGGCTGGGAACACCCCGGAGAACTTGATGCTCAAGTCAGTCTCTGCCGAGAGCGACAAGGATCGCTCCGACCGCGAGCTCGTCACCCCTTGGTTCAAGTTCCTGTGGGAGACCTACCGTACCATCCTCGAGATTCTGCGCAACAACAACAAGCTGGAGGGGCTCTACGCCATGACGGCCAACCGCGCGTTTAACTTCTGCGTGACTTACAAGCGCACCACCGAGTTCCGCCGTCTCTGCGAGATCCTGCGCAACCACCTGTCCAACCTTCAGAAGTACCGCGACCAGCGTGATCGCCCTGACATGACACTGGCCGAGACGCAGAACTACTACCTCGAGACCAGGTTCGAGCAGCTCAAGTCCGCCGCGCAGCTCGAGCTGTGGCAGGAGGCGTTCCGCACGATTGAGGACATCCACGGCTTGACGTTCATCCTGAAGAAATCGCCCAACCCGAGGATGATGGCGTCTTACTACGCCAAGCTCACGAAGGTCTTCTGGGTGTCGGAGAATCACCTCTATCACGCGTACGCCTGGTACAAGCTCTTCAACCTGAGCAAGGCTTACAACCGCAACCTCACACCAGAGGACCTGAAGGCTATGGCTTCGGCGGTGCTGCTCTCCGCGGTCGCCATCCCGCCCTACGAATCTCGCACATCTGCGAGTGCTTCGAACGAGGAGATCGAGAACGCCAAGGAACGTGACGTCCGCATGGCGACCCTGCTCGGTTACACCCTCGACCCCAAGCGTGATCCGCGCGAGGTGCTCTCCCGCAAGGCGCTGCTTTCCGAGCTCATCTCCAAGGGTATCCTGTCCCTCGTGTCCACCGAGGCCCGCCAGCTGTACGCTCTGTTTGAGAAGGAATTCCACCCCCTGGACCTCTGCAAGCATGCCCAGAAGGTGTTTGGATCCATGGACACTGAGACCGTCGAGCTCTCCGCGGCCAGTCCCATCCCGTCTCTCTCCTTCGGTGAGTTCTTGCCGCAAATGCGCAACCTCGCCGTTGTCCGCATGCTGCAGCAGTCGTCCCAGGTTTATCAGACCATGAAGCTTGAGACGCTTCAGCAGATGGTGCCGTTCCTGGAATTCACTCAGGTCGAGCGTATTCTTGTTAACTGCACGAAGGGCGGAGCTGTCTCGGCGCGTCTTGACCACCAGAACAAGTGCATTCGCTTCGAGGGCGACAAGCTCGAGAGCGACAGCATCAAGAACCACCTTGTGCTCATGGCTCAGAAGCTGCGCAACGGCATCAAGATGATTTACCCCGATGAAGCGCCGGCTGCTACTCCTGCGTCCCAGTCCAACACCGCTGAGCTGCTGTCCAAGATTGAGGTTGAGCACAAGCTTGCTCTTGCGCGCAAGGTTATCATCGAGCGCCGCAAGGAGGAGGCGGAACGCATCCTTCAGGAGCAAGAGAGGGTAGCCGAGGAGGCTCGTGTTGCCCTGCAGCGCAAGAACGAGGCTGCGGAGGCTAAGCGTCTCGAAGAAGAACGTCGTTTCCGCGAAGAGACCCGCATTCGCCAGGAGATGGAGGAGAAGGAGAAGCAGGAGGCCCTCGCCCTCCTCGCCGAGGCGGAGAAGCGCAGCAAGGGCAAGAAGATCAAGATCAAGCTCGAGGAGGGCCAGAAGCTCGACAAGCGCAGCCTCATGGAGGATGCCATCAAGGAGCAGATCAAGGAGCGTCAGGATATGGAACGCAAGCTTCAGCGTCTGGCCAAGTCCATGGACCACCTTGAGCGCGCCAAGCGTGAGGAGGAGGTCCCGCTTATCGAGGCGGCTTACAAGCTTAAGATGGCTGAGGACGAGCAGTACCACACCACCATGCAGCAGCAGAACGCTGAGAAGCACCGCCAGACTTGGGAGACGAACGTCGAGGAGAAGAAGCGCCTCGCCAAGATGGCCGCCGACAAGGAGGAATTCGGGGCTGCCATCGTGTCCCGGCGATCTGAGGAGTTCGAGGCTCTCCGTCTCGAGCGCGAGGAGCGCATCAATGAGTTGCGTGCCCTCCGCCGTGCTGAGCGCGAGATTGCTCGCCGCCGGGCTTACATCCGTCGTCTTCAGCAGATTGAAGATGAGGTCCGTGCCGCCGCCGAGCAGGCTGAGCGTGAGCGCGTCGAAGAGGAGGCCCGCGCTCGCCGCGCTGCGGAACAGGAAGAAGAGGAGAAGCGCCGCGAAGAGGAGGACAGGGCCCGCAGGGACAGGTACGAGCCTCGTCGCGACGGCCCTGGCGATGCATCCTCGGGTCGCTTTGAACCGAGCCGTGGATCATCCAGGTACGACGACAGGCGCCGCGACGACCGATACGACGACAGGCGCCGCGACGACCGATACGACGACAGGCGCCGCGACGATCGCGGACCCTCGCGATACGATGACAGGCGCCGCGATGACCGCGGTCCTTCCCGCGATGACCGCGGTCCTTCCCGCGATGACCGTGGTCCTTCCCGCGATGACCGTGGTCCTTCCCGCGATGACCGTGGTCCTTCCCGCGATGACCGTGGAGGCGACAGGCGACCCAGCAGGTGGTAATTTTTTTCTGAATTTAATAAATCATCATCACTCAAACGCCTCAATTCTATCTTTCGACGCCATGTATTTTGCCCATCTATCTCGCAGTAAAGCTTCCCACCGCGCCTTGTCACTGCTCGGACCTCCAAAATCCTGACCCATGGCGACCACCAAGCCGAAAAAGACAGCGGCCTCTAGCCACGTCAAAGGTTCGAAAATCTTCGTCTCTTTCTTAATCTCCCGAGCGAGGGACTCGTCAACTTTCGCGGTCTCGCAATAAACAGATAGAAAATCCGAGAACCTTGCTTCTGAAAAACGAGCGGGATCCGTTCTGAACAGCTTCATGAGATCGAAACCCCTGTAGTTGGGCCCAGACAGCTCCAAGTCGATTAACATCAGTTTCGGATCGTCGCCAACCAGCATGACGTTGGAAGGTTTCAAGTCTCCATGCGAGAGAACAACGCTGAGTTCCATATTTTTAACAGTGTTTGCCATGATGTCAACCTCGCGACGCAACGCGGGGAGATCGATGCCGGCGGGCAGTCTGTCGACGTTGCTGGAGGTGCGTATTGCTTCCAACATGCATTCCAACCAACTCCACAACAAGGGCTCCTTCGCGTCGTCAAACTGCGGCGGGACTTCGAGCGAGTGGAACGTAGCAACCAGCCTCGCAGTCGCGGCGCAGATGTCTGACCGAGTGTGCATGTCTTCTTCCGTTAAGATCCTCCCCTCGAGGTAGCGATGTGCGATTCCTTCGTCCGTGCTTGCAACCAGCTGTGGACCCAGGTTCAACTCGTCTAACAGCTTGTCAACGACGCCACGATGCGTTTTTGATGTTCGGAGCAAGGCCAAGTTGCTGTACAGCTTCACAACTAAGGCCTCTTCGCCGCCATCAGGTGTGTTCTTTCGCACCAGCATCACCTGATTGCAGAATCCTGCGCTTAGTTTCTTAACATCCGTCAGATTGCCATCCTCGACGCCAATCACCCGCTTTATTACGTCAGCGTCTGATTCACCTCCCTTTGCGAGTGGTCTGCCGTCCTGTTTCGCACCCAAGCGACGCGTCCATCTTACAGCAGACGATTTTCTCGCCCGGTGATGTACGGGATTGATAGCGTGCAGCCCGGCTTCCACCCACATACCCCGATTCGTCGTCGAAGTCCCGCAGCTCTCGCACAAACTGATGAGTGGGAAAAATATCTGGCGAGTCACGTCAAAGGATCTCACTTTTTCCGTCTTTTGCAGGCAGAGGCAAAGGCACACCAGTGACCGGGGGAAGGCACACCGAGGGACAAATGCTTTCCGTCTCGGCATGTGGATCTCGTGTGATACGTATCAAGGCGTTGCACTCAGAGACCTGCGAGAGAAACCCCGGTCATCAGCCTTCGTTCCTTGTTCGCCGCGTGAAAAAGAGATCTCAAAAAGCACTCCGACGCGGACAACCAAAGATCGCAACCGCGAGCTTGACTAAACACGGGGTATCGCACAGTGGAACGCGTTTCCATGAGGATTTTGCCAAGTTCACGAGGCCGCACACCATTTTGGGCACGATTATCAGCGTATCTTCCGTGACGATGATGGCTATGCAGTTCGGTGGCGTCCTCGAGATGAGCGGGGCATTGTTATTTTCGAAGCAAACTGCCCAGGCACTGGTGTCCGCGGTGCTAATGAACGTGGCGATTGTCGGCATCAATCAAGTGTATGATAAGAAGCTCGATCGTGTGAACAAGCCCTACTTGCCCCTGGCTAGTGGCGCATTCAGCTCAGACACGGCACTCTCAATAATTGCCGCTTGCACGACTTTGAGCCTGGCGTTGGGCGCCTTGAGTGGCAGCAGCGCTCTTCTATTTTCCCTTGTTGTTAGCTTGCTGCTTGGCATCGTATACTCTGTAGATTACCCCGGACTTCGCTGGAAACGATCCCCAGTCCTCGCCGCGTCGTGTGTGCTGTTTGTGAGGGCTGCGATTGTTCAAATCGGTTTCTTTGCACATGCACTTGGACGTGGCTTATTGGACTTCCACTTACCGAAGAACCTTTGGTTTGCCATCGGTTTCATGGCTGTGTATGGTGTTGTGATAGCACTGTTCAAAGATTTACCTGACGTGGTCGGGGATAAAAAGCATGGCTTCCGAACTCTCGGAGTCCGACTCGGTCCATCGGTTGTTTTCAATATTTGTGTGTCGCTGCTTGCCATGGCTTATGGATGTGCTGTGATCTTGAGTGTGATGTATCATTCTACTACGTCGACAGTGTTGGGGGTTCTGCACGCAGCTGTTATTATTCCACTACTCATTGCGTCTAAACGGGTCGATGTATCGTCTTCAGCATCACTATATGGTTTCTACGAAAAACATATCTGGAGAAGCTTTTATCTCCAGTACTTCCTGCTGCCATTTTGCGCCTTCTGTTAATAATATCTACGTTAGTGAATTGAAAACTAGCTAGAATACTTGACACCATTCTTGTACGCATCGATCAAAAACCCATTACCGATGAAGAGAAGGTCGTCCATGACTTCGTCAACGCTGGGAGGATCGGGAGGTGTGAAATCTCCGAGTGGGTCGAAATCCGCCAGCGACGCAGGTAACTGTACCCCTTGATGCTCCATCTTCGGCTTGAGCGCTACGCCAATGAGATCGCCTCCAAATTTGTCTGCGAAAAGAAGTGCGGTGCCACCAAGTCTGCGTTCCGCTTCTCTAAGATAGCACTGCAGTGGGTCAAAACCAATCAGCATAGCCGCCCGTGCCTTTTCGGGTCCTCGTGTGAGGACCTTCTCGGGCATTTTGGCAAGTTGAAGCCCTCTCTTCCCTCCATGCTCCGCAATCTGGAAGCTATCTGGATCCACACCGAGCTCTTTGACAAGACGCTTTTTTATTTGCTTAGCCGAAAACAACGCTTGGTCAGGAAACGGCAAGGCTGTCCTTCGTAACTTCAGCACAATGTCGTAGTGCATGAGCGCAGGTGTGAAGAGAGATTCCCATGCGGATGCATCGCCAAGCAACAGGTCATCCATGGATGATCCGGAAATTTCTTGTCCCATCCTATTCTTCCCTTGGAGAAGGACTTTGAGGCGCTCGGCAGCTCGAGAAGCGAGAGCCTGAGCGCGCTTCAATACGACTCCTGGCGGACCACGTTGCGTCCACAGGTCACCTTCAGTGTCGTAGGGAGTCGCGATGCACAGCGAAGACGCACCTGCACTGTCCATTCTTTTCTCCAAATTCTGCATATCTGCAAGAGTGAATTCGTCGTCCGGATCCACGAAAAGTGGCAACACGTTCCATGGATGCGATGCAAGCAAGTCCAAGAACCTGACGAATGCAACCTCTCGTGAACTCGGCGGGTCGACTGCACCAGGATGCAAGAAAAGGTAACCCATAATTAGTTCAACCACCTCGTCTCGAATGTGGGGCGCAAGCATGTGACTCGAAATCCATCGCTTGGCTACTTGAGTCGCTGCGCCATACACAGGAAACCTTGCAGATATTGTTGCAACGACTGCAGCATGGGCGGCACCCTTGATCAGATATTTTTCGGCAGCTTCATTATTTGCTCCACTCGCCGTTGAATTTATGTGAAGACGGAACACAAACCCCTCATGTAAAACATCAGTAGCTTCCTCTGTTACGATAGTTGGGGTCGCATAGCTAGAGCGGAGCTGCTCGGCGATTTTCAGAGCCATAGCAGCCTTGGTTTTGTTTATAGCCATGCTGTTTTCAGGCCACCTTCCGCTACCTTCGAGCTGCACGACAACATCAAGCGTCTTTGGGCATACCGGCATTTGCTCATCACTTCGCCCAAGTCCAATGCCAGCACCAAAGGCAAGCTGGTGCTGCCTAGGCGGAAACGGATCCGTTCCGCGAAACGCAGGGCTAATAGGCTGCGCATTGACCACTCTCAGTGGCACCTCTTTCATATCTTTCATTCGCTTTGCCAGCCTATCCAAGCATTGAATGAGGGCGATGGGAGAGGATTCCTTCGAGTCGGACTTCATGCCCATGGCAGGATCCAAAAGACTGCAGCTCCACTCGACACTCTCTGTGGATGAAAAGTTCCTCTTCAAGACATAATCAGCGGCGAGGGCAGGTATATGATGACGTTTGTTCAATGGGATTGAGTCCCAGACCACGGATTCACAAATTCGTCCATCTTTGAACCTGCGAAGTTCTGCGCGATCACCCCAAAAAGCCCGGAACTCTTTTGCCAGCTTATCGTTATCCGAGCTCGGACCCAAATCCACCAACCTGAAGGCATGCTCAGGATCGAAAATGATTCCAACCCACACTGTGAAGAGATCAGTTTCATTATCATCTTCGTCTTGCTGCTCTGTATTCTTCCGCTTCTTCGTTGCTTTCGGGGCAAAACCAGCCATGGGTCTGATATCTGACGAGTTCACAAATGGTTGGTGTTGCACACGAACCAACTTCGCCCGGTTGCTAATAGCTTTTGTGATCATATCGTGAATCGTTTTCTCGTGACTGCGCCAGCTAATCATATCTCCCTCACATGATCCCGTAGCAATATTGTCACTCCTGTCAATCTTGATATGCACATGAAGGTCGTAACGCACAGCAGGATATAGCGAAACCAGAAATACTTGCTCAAAAGCTGTCCTCCCACCACGTTCAAGGACAGAAGAAGAAAGGGCAGCCTCATGGATAAACTCGTCCATAGCACATCGAGATATCCGTGCACCGATGTTGACGTATCCGCAAGGTCCGACGAAAATCAAAGGAAACATGTTCCTCCACGAAGCAACATTCTGCTTAACCCCAGTGGCCGTAAAGCCTGCCTTCAGCGTTGCTGGATTGGACAAAAGCGACAGTGCACCTTTGACCAGTTGCTGGGCATCCATCTGTGGGCTCAGCTTTCCACTGCAAACTAGGTTAGCCAAAATCATGGACAGCACGAAACCGTTGAATCCATCAGGGGCACCAAGTATCCCGCGCTTCGCAGCCCACACCTTCAAGAGGACGCATGCATCCTCATAATATTCTGCCATCTCCGCCGCATCTCGCAGATACTTTATGTGCTCGTCCATGAACATGTCCTCGATAATCGAATGGTTATAATGAGGACTCGGCAATCGTTCATCGTCCTGGATCTCCAAGCTGCGAAGATTTGCCTTTTCGTGATGCAAACGGGCAGGCGGGAACGCATGAACTGGGATCGTAAGGAGCACACGAAGACATACGTCGCCCGGTTTCTTCGCCTTGACAAGGAGACAGGGTTTTCGAACATCCGCATGATGCGTGGAATAGACTGAGCTAGCGACCCATTCTGCTTTCTCTAGGTGCTGCTGCAGAACCTTTAGGTACGCCATCCTCTTCACATGGTACCTGTGGTCAAGGTAGTCCTTCTCCAGGAAGAACTCTTTCGGCACTTCCACCGCAACATCCACAACCGTGCAGCCAACTCCTGGTGAAGTCTTAAGACATCCACCGGCAGCAGCACTCCCGACGATATGGATGCGATTCGGTGGGAAGAATTTCAACGCTTTGGTAGAGTCATTCTCCAGGGAGGGGCCCAGGGCCTTGCGAAAGTGGTCGGGCGTTGAGAACTTGAAGTCCTTCGCGGGAATCCCTGAACGCCGGAAGTACAAAGGGAACAGAGGGTTATATTCATATCGCACAGAGGGAAACGATGGGTTCACGTGTTGGCGTGCAAACGAGCTGGCCTCAGTCATATGCTTGTCATGTATTACTCGTCATGAGGATAGTCTGTTCTCAAAGATTAATGATGTTGACATCACCGGCCAGCTTGCTTTGCGAAAAACAGGGGAAAAGACGAGGGAAATGCCCTCGACTGAGACGGCTCGTTCCAGCTGACTCGGGGCGCCCGGGGAAGATTAGGAGGACGAACCTGACACAGTCTGTTTTAATCGTTCCACGAGATTAGCGGCGATGCCTTGAACCGCTCGCGGAAGACTCGCCTCATCTAAGAGAGCTTTGAGAAGCTCGCCGTCGAGGGAATCTGGCATCTGGTCTCGGAGCGCGCTTCACCAAGACGCGCGGACAATCGGCTCGCCTCGAAGACTTGCGTCGCGTGAACCTTACTTCACCGGGTAGAGATCGTCGCGAGCAACGTTCACTTTGCACACATCGCCACTAAACGGGTGTGAAGGCCCACGCGCTATGCGAGCAAGCGCGTGCCTCCAAGGAAGAAAAGCGCCGCCGACCATCCTCCGCCGCCTCCATTATTTTGGAAACATCTTGGAGACGTCTCATATGCTTTGCTTTTTGTTACTGAAACTCAATATCAATACAAATTAGGAAAACAGTCAGAACTTTGCAACCTGAATTTCAGTTCCATCATTTCGGTATTTGGAATTAATTTTCACGCTCGCTTTCACCGCTGTGGAATAAAATAATCGGGAGCAAGCACACCGGCTGTGCGCTCGGCTGCGAGACCCGAGTGGGGCGATGAATCCTCTCACGCAAATTAAAAATACTCAGAAGGCGACTCTCAGCGAGGTGGGCTCGGTAACCTGATCATCACGTTTGCTAACATGAGCGCTTCCGCTCTCAAGGACGTCTCGGCACCCAACAATTTGCTGACCTCCGCTCTCTCCTCTCGCAGGTTCGTCTAGGGTTGAGTGAAGGAGCTTCATGGCATGCCAAATTCAAGGACTCAGCTTATGTCTTCGCCGGTGGGTTGTCATTCGATCTCACGGAAGGAGACATCCTGGCTGTGTTTTCGCAGTACGGGGAGATCGTCGACGTCAATCTGGTGAGGAACGACGAGACCGGGAAGTCCAGGGGATTTGCCTTCATCTGCTATGAAGATCAGCGCAGCACTGTCCTCGCCGTCGATAATTTGAACGGTGCCAATGTCCTCGGGCGAACCATCAAGGTCGAACACGTAGAAGACTACCGGCTGAAGGATGAGGAAGCGGCGAAGAAAAAGGATTGGAAGTGCGGTTGCGGGGCAGAGAACTTCAAGTTCAGGGACAACTGCTTCAAATGTGGCGGTCCTCGCCCAGTCGAGAGCGAGGCAGACCACGGGACCGAAACTGCGAGAATCGATGCTGAATCTACCAAGGAAAGATGGGGACACGACGGTTTTCAAGAGAACGAGAAGGGTACCTCCCAGAGTAAATCCGAGGCGTGGGAGGGTGCAGCGTTCAACGCCGTCGCAAACACGGATGACGATGACGCCATGATCAGACAGCTCAAGGCACGCAAAGAAGCTGCGATGGCGAGGGCAAGGGCTGCCGCACAGGGTTTACCCATTCCAGACGATGGCAGGGACGGAGAACCTCGCAGAGAAGCGAAGAAGAAGGAGAAGAAGTCCAAGAAGGAGAAGAAATCCAAGAAGGAGAAGGACAAGAAACGCAAACGCGAGGTTCTCCGCAGCGACAGCGACAGTGACAGCGAGGAAGGCGCCATTAGAGAATGAATAGCTCTTAGATTATAGATGGGCGGTGTAATTGATGCACGCAATAGACGCAGCCTGGTCCCTGAAATCGATCAGCGTCATCCCCCCAGTTGAGAGTCCGAGAGTCACCCCGAGCCCTCCATCCACTTGCAGCGCTCGAGCAACGCACGCAGCAATAACTGACTCCTCTGCGATCAGTACTGTGGTTCCAGCGCCACGCAAGCTTCTCATATTTCCATCTGTCGAGTCAAACACGTTATTGAAGTCCTTCACTTTCAGTATGTTCGCGATTTCGTACGCCAGAGAACTGGAGAACGATGCACTGTCGTGCCATATCGATTCGATGCCCTCCTCCACGAGAACCTTTGCAAGACTCTCAGCAACACTGCCCCTTTCTTCCACTTCACCTTTATTCTTTGGAAGAGATGAACAAATAAGAACTGCACGATTGAAAGTCATTTCCACGTTGCCCTTTAAGGGTGGTGCTGGAGTCTGATTCAGTTGCTCAAGAATCACGGAATGGTCCTCTCCTTGGGACGGATTGAAGACGAACGTCGTCAACCCACAGTTGCTTTGGGCGAGGCGGCGAAAGTATTCTGGACCTAAGCCGAGTGCATTCCCCACCATGGATTGGATCACAGCATTATGAGCCACCACAAGGATGTCTTGGCCTTCTGCATCGAGTATACTTTCCCAACATTCAGCACCCCGCTCCCAAAGTTCTCGAACAGGAAAATGGCCATCGATTTCAAAGTTTGCCGGGTCTGTCTTCCATGCCGCATACCTGTCGCCGTATTTTTCCTTGCCCTCTTCTTTCAGGAGCCCCTGAAAGGAATATAGATCAATCTCCCTTAACTCCCACAAATCGATGAGCTTTGAATTCCGTGAGTCCCATATGACTTCGGCAGTTCGACTTGCGCGAGCAAGGCGACTGCGGAAGCCGACGTCGAAGTGCTTTCCCTGAAGAATAAGTACAGCATATCAACATCAGGAGCGCGTCTCTTGGATGAAATCGGGCTCACCTGCAACATTTCCCTCGTTATCTCTGCCTGGCTTTCACCCTTCTCGGTCAATACCGACAAATCGGAACTTCCCTGTATGCGTCCTTCCTTGTTCCAGGTCGACTGCCCGTGTCGCACCAATGTCACCTGCAGTGTGGATGATGAGAGATGAAGATTTCGGTGAAGACGACGTTGGTTATTGCTTCCGGTGTGTATAGACGCACCCTCTTTTTCGACTCCACATCGGGCAACCGCTCATTAGCACTCGCAGAGGCGCACGTGAAGTCGAGATTCCGTGGGACACGGGCAGAACCTTTCCTTAAGGCTGTGCTCCTCGGATAGATGCTGGTGGGAGGAGCGCATCGGGCTCTGGCTCTGAGTTCGTTGGCAAAAGTTGCCATTACTGCATCAGAAGCAGACGACGCCGGAGTTCTTCACGTTTTTCACTTTCGAAGAATCCAGGATTGTGCTCCGTGTATCCGGCACACCTTGCGTTGCCCTGGTTTATCAGCTAGCCGACCGTGTTCGCTTGTGGTGCAGAAAAAACTGGCCTCCGCTCTAAGAAACGGAATCCCGAGAGAAGTGGCGGGAGGCCACAAACAGTGGCGCTTGTCATTGGCGGCGGGCTGCACAGATTTTAGCCGAGCTGTGTCGAGCTGTGCGTGCGATACGTGCGGATGGTATCTTGATGCCTGCCGAGAGAGATTAGCTGGCGCTGGGTGAACTAGCTGTTGCCGAGTGAACGAACGTCCTTCGGAATGCCCGCGGCACCGTCGTCGCTGAGCACTCGGCATCTCACACGCGTGCATGACGGCGAGAGCCTTGAGGACCTAAAACCGTGGCGGGTAAGACCTAAGCTTTTGTTTTTGGTGTACCTTTGGACCGTGCAATCCGCCCCAGTCTCGAGTTGCACTTCCCATATCGCTCCAGCTTGCTCGTGCCGACCCGGATGTCATAATTCCGTCTCGTCTCATTCTGTGTTCCCTATCCCAAGGCTCGTGGCGTTGAACTGTTCACCGAGGATGACGTTCACGGGACACAGTCGCAAGTACCCAGTGGCTGGGCGGACATACTCATTCCAGAGTGCAACCCGCCCGCTTTGTCCAAAGTGACGGAGGACGACAGGAAGGTTGGTGATGGAGTCTTCGAGGTGCCCAAAACACTTTCACAGGAACACTATACTGCGCTTGTGCGCTCGGTGCTCATGCCGTGGGGCACGCGTTCCCCGAGCGAAACTAACGATCTACGCACTGCGGCCGCCTCAAATTTACGTGACGCTTTCGGTGTGTCCAAGGAGGTGCACTCCGAGGCACTTGTCGCCGCCCACAACGCTAATCGTGCGGTGGTTCATGAGCTAAATGCGCATCTCAAGGATGGCGCAGGCGTGAGGGACCACGGCGACAGCGACGATGACAATGACCTATCAGATTCGATTAGAATACATGCGGAGAAACGCGCTGTTGAACCGATCGTATCCAACCTGCAGGTTTTGCCACAGTTTGATGCGACACTTCATATTGCGCTGTTAAAAACTGAGGGCGTCGACCAGAACGACAACACAGCAAAAGGGAATTCAAAGGCAAAGAACAGGCCGAGTAACTCGGGCGGAGGGATATTCGCATGCTGCTTTGGAGGAGGAGATACTGGGAAGCAAAACTGTAGTGCTGATGTCGGTACGATCGAATCAGGCACGATGGATGGGCAGCTGTACTTCTCTGCAACGCTGGTGTCTTCAGGGGTTGAGAATGGTGAGCGCACACCTCAAAAGCAGCGGTACAGTTCTCCTCCTGTTCCGTGCAGTTTGTCCGGCGATAATTCCCTGTCAGTATGCATTCCACCAATGTGCGTGACAGGCATGGATACGGCTTCTGCGCTTGTTGAGTTCCGAGTGTTTTGCGCTGCCCCTGTCGTCAATCAAAAGGTTGTGAGAAACGAGCAGCATCTTGACGCCATCTCTGACCGCATCATAAGTCAAGTTGGGGGTACAGAAACAGCGAGGGTCATGCAGCCCACAGCTGATCTACCCACAGCCACACTCCTTGGGGTAGCAACCCTTCGTGTCGCTGACTTGGAGGATACTTCAGGCATGGCCACCCCTCATACAGTCCGTTTGCTTCTCCAGTCACCCTCTGACACTCCCGAGCTTACTCAAAAGGATAACGCTCTCCCAAAGCTAAGTGCAGTACATCTTGCGGTTGACTGCTTCGTCGAATCGTTTGTAAGCGCTATTATTGACTGTGATTCGAGATCCCAGAGCGGACTTCGAAATAGAGCGCCACGAGAACAGCTATCCGTCTCATGCACTGAAATTGTTTCAGCTGTTTGGAACGCTTGGATGCAGAGTGGCAGCCTCTCCAGCGGAGGACCACTTGAGGGACCACTTCGCGCTGGACTGCAAATGCCATCTATGGATGATGGTAAACATAGTTCACAAGCTACAATCAACAACCTCGATCATTCTGAAGTGCGAGCTCAGCAGCAATTGGTTCCACCACAAGGTTGGCGAGGTTTGCTGATCGCTTATGCTGCGCTCCACCGGGTACCTCGTTCAACGATTGCACTCGCAGAGGCCATGATGATCGCTAGATCTTGGATATCAGGGCCAGAACTGTCGGTCGTATCTGAAATACACACCCGTCTTGCAACATCAGTTGCGTCTATCGCTTCGGGTCGTGCAGCTCAGACAGAAAGAGCGATGCACGCCAAGGCAGCAGCATTTATCCTTCCTCACGCAGAAAGGTCTCTGCAAAAATGGCTAGCGCCGCCACCAGGTACAATCACCAAGGAGGCGACAACGATTATTCAGGCACTCACCCCTGTATTGGCGTTGTGCCTACCACTTGAGACATCTGCATCGAAGTTTGCCAATTACATTCATCGCGCTGCTCGTCAAGCTGTTATGCTGCGGACCCTTGGCAGTCTAAAAAGTATGACACGAGATGGGGATGTAGCCTTGGCTGCCATGCGACAGGAAGATCATGCGAGTAATGCGAGTCAAACTTCATTTGATTACTCGCAAATCGATACAACCTCGAGTGTGTCAGCTCTGAAGGATGTGGTGTCTCCGCAGCATGCATCATCTGGATCGACCGCACCTCTATCTTTTTCGCGCGTCACCTTTGCAGTAAATGTGGCAATCGCATGCTTTGATGTTGACATGAGCGTATACAAGGCTCTACCGTCTGGAGTGTCTGCTGCACCTGTTGTTTTTCACAGTATGGCTATGGTGCTTATGCAGGTCGCGAAAGATGTCATAGTCTCTGCATGCAAACTGTGGGCACCTCCGTACGGCAAACCCTTTGAGGAACTCGACTCTGCACTGCGGCAGCTCCGTATCAAGATGCGGGGAGCAGGTCTCGTTTCTGTGGCTGGTCCACTATCTGTCCGGGCAATTGAACGGTTGATGAGAGTCCCACTTGATCACATGCTGAACTCGCTGTGTCCACGTCTTGTCGGCATCTTGGAGAAGGGTGTGGCGCGTGAAAGGTCAATTTCACTACCCCCAACTCCAGTTGCCCCTGCTCGAGGTGCAATGCATTCTGCCTCCCTTGTTGACCTCTTTGCTGCTCTTCGTGATGCATACATCGCCGCGATGCCAGCGTCAGTCAGTAATGATGCGCGATGGCTCCATCACACCAAAGAGGTTGATAATATTTTGGCTCAGGCTCTGTGCTGGTACGTTGGTGAGCACGAACGCGATTGTTTATCAGAAGTTCGTTCTGCGCGTGCACGTTTATGGGCTGACCTGGATCGATCGCATGTCGTTCCTCGTGAAACTTCACCTGCTGACGAAGAAAGATACGATACCAAGGAAGACGCGACAGTGAACGTTGTGACAGCCACGCTTTCGTGCGGCTTTCACACTCGTTTGAGCAATATACACGCCTGTGTTGCTTCTCTCCGGGCACTTCGTGAAGACTG